>Ga0164315_10000999_pt1 | contig 20777 bp, 13 predicted proteins | sample GuaBasSedimGuay6_FD_113737 | JGI IMG/M metagenome (GOLD analysis project Ga0164315, IMG submission 113737) | Subseafloor sediment microbial communities from Guaymas Basin, Gulf of California, Mexico - Guay6, Core 4569-2, 0-3 cm | ecosystem: Environmental > Aquatic > Marine > Hydrothermal vents... | reverse complement strand
TCTTCCATGTTCCAGCGATCATCAACCTTCGACCAGCGAACCTCAACGATTTTCACCCCGGCAACATTGCCATTGCCATCATCGATAAATTCTTTTGTCAGAATACCGTACTCACGCGGATCACGACCAAAACGCTTTGCACTTTCTTCGTGGCCATAATCGACACGATGTATCAGCGGCCATAATGGCCATGGATTATCTTCGGCACGCTCCATCGGCGATTGCGGCAACAATTCAAAATTGACCATCGAATTACAACCATGGCGCAACGACGTACCTATACAGTCTGTACCGGTATCCCCACCACCGATGACCACGACATTTTTATCTTTTGCCGATATATAGTTGCCATCATTCAGCTCTGAATCGAGCAGGCTCTTCGTATTGGCGGTCAAAAATTCCATGGCAAAATGGACACCGTTTAAATCACGACCGGGAACGTCCAGGTCACGCGCTTTGGTTGCGCCCGTTGCAAACAATATGGCGTCATTCTCTTTTTGCAGGGCATTAACATCTACAGCATTGTCACCACTGCCACCTACATCTGCATTGTTAACAAAAGTAACACCTTCTTCTTTTAATAAATCAACACGCCGCTGCACAACATCTTTGCCTAACTTCATATTAGGAATGCCATACATCAACAGGCCGCCAATACGATCAGCGCGTTCGTAAACAGTGACACTGTGGCCGACTTTATTTAACTGCGCTGCCGCTGCCAGGCCGGCAGGACCTGAGCCGATAACAGCGACCTTTTTACCGCTGCGATGCTCAGGTGGTTTTGCATTGACCCAGTTTTCAGCAAACCCTTTATCGACGATGGCGTTTTCGATATTTTTAATCGTGACGGCTGGATTAGTGATACCTAACACACAGGAGCCTTCACAAGGTGCCGGGCAAACACGGCCGGTGAATTCAGGGAAGTTATTTGTTTTATGCAAGCGATTCAATGCTGCCTGCCATTGCCCGGTATAAACCAGGTGGTTCCATTCAGGTATCAGGTTATTTACCGGACAGCCATTATCAGACTGACAGAAAGGAACTCCACAGTCCATGCAACGCGCACCCTGAATTTTAAGGTGTTCGATATCATGTGTACCGGTAAAAATCTCACCATAATCTTTCACCCGCAAACTGACTTCACGATAATCTTCTGTCTTACGCTTAAACTCTTTAAAACCGGTTGGTTTTCCCATAGTGTTCTCTTTTCAATCGAAAATGAAAAATGTAAAATGAAAAGTGAAAAAACTTCGCTTTTATTTAACGTGCTGATTCAAATTCTTTTATCTTATTAATATCTATTATAAAAACCGTCGTTGCGAGCAAAGCGTGGCAATCTCGTTCAGCAACTAAAACTGTCAACAGAAGATTGCTTCGTTCCTCGCAATGACGGTTTTATATTTTTCACTTTTCATTATTCATTTTTCATTGCGCGTGCGCGCCTACGCGGCTTCCTCTTCCTTCTTCATCTCTTCAAGCACGCGCTTATAGTCCGTAGGCATGACTTTAACAAACTGAGCGACCGTTTCAGACCAGTTATCCAGTGCTGCTTTTGCCATATCCGAACCCGTGTATTGAAGATGATTTTCAATTAATGTTTTAACTTCATTAACATCTTCTTCAACTTCCAGCGGTTCCAGCTCGACCATGCCCATATTGCATAAAGGCGCAAAGGTTTTGTCTCTGTCCCAGATATAAGCGATGCCACCACTCATGCCTGCTGCAAAGTTACGGCCGGTCTTACCCAGCACGATTACACGGCCACCTGTCATGTATTCACAACCATGATCACCAACCCCTTCAACTACCGTTTTTGCGCCACTGTTACGAACACAGAAACGCTCCGCAGCGATACCTCTAAAATAGGCTTCACCTGATGTCGCACCATATAACACCGTATTGCCGACGATAATATTTTCTTCTGCAACTAAGTTAGCCTGCTTCGATGGGTACATAATCAAACGACCGCCAGACAGACCTTTACCTGCATAGTCGTTTGCATCACCTTCCAGTTCAATGGTTACACCTTCATATAACCAGGCAGCCAGACTTTGACCGGCTGAACCCTCCAGTTTGATATGTAAAGTATTGTCAGCCAGTGGCCTGCCCTGGTGTGCTTTAGCTAATTCGTGCGATAACATGGTACCAACGACACGGTTGGTATTAACCACAGGCAGTTCCATAGAAACCGTTTCGCCGTGTTCTATGGTTGCTTGCGCACGTTTGATGATTTCGTTATCCAGTGCTTTTTCCAGGCCATGATTTTGTGTCTGGGTATGATACAGGCCAACATTTTCATGTGGTTTAACAGCAGGCGTTAACAATGCCGTTAAATCGATACCACTGGCTTTCCAGTGATCTGCCGCGATATTTGTCTCTAACACATCAACACGACCGATCATCTCATTCACTGTACGGAACCCCAGTGAAGCCATATGCTCACGCATATCTTCAGCAACCATAAACAGGTAATTCACTACATGTTCCGGCTTGCCTTTGAACTTCTTGCGCAGCTCTTTATCCTGTGTCGCGATACCTACCGGGCAGGTATTTAAATGGCACTTGCGCATCATGATACAACCCAGGGTAATTAATGGCGCGGTAGAAAAACCAAACTCTTCCGCACCTAATAATGCAGCAATAGTAATATCGCGACCGGTTTTTAACTGGCCGTCCGTCTGTAAAACGACACGTGAACGCAGGTTATTCATCACCAGTGTCTGATGGGTTTCAGCAACGCCTAATTCCCATGGCAGACCGGCATGTTTTACCGAGGTTAGCGGTGACGCACCGGTACCGCCATCGTGACCGGCAATAACAATATGATCAGAGAACGCTTTGGTGACACCAGACGCGATGGTGCCGACGCCGATCTCAGACACCAGTTTTACACTGATGCGTGCAGACGGGTTGGCGTTTTTCAGATCGTGTATCAGTTGCGCCAGGTCTTCAATCGAATAAATATCATGATGCGGTGGCGGACTGATAAGACCCACACCCGGCGTTGAATGGCGGATACGGGCGATATTGGCATCAACTTTTCCACCCGGCAATTCACCACCTTCACCCGGTTTTGCGCCCTGCGCTACTTTTATCTGCAGCTCGTCAGCATTGGTCAAATACCAGTTGGTTACACCGAATCGGCCCGATGCAATCTGTTTAATGGCAGAACGTTTGGAATCACCATTAGCCATCGTGGTGAAACGTGTCGCGTCCTCACCGCCTTCACCGGTATTGGATTTTCCGCCCATGCGATTCATCGCGATAGCCAGTGCTTCGTGGCTCTCGGCCGAAATCGAACCGAAGCTCATGGCACCGGTAACAAAACGTTTAACTATTGCTGAAGCCGGCTCAACTTCATCCAGTGCAATAGCGCCGCCATTTGCTCCTGCTTTAAAGTTCAGCAATCCCCGCAAAGTCGCCCGGCGTGTTGAATCATCATCCGAGACTTTGGCAAACTGCTTATAAGCTTCACGACTGTTGTGGCGGGCCGCCTGCTGAATATTGGCAATGGTCTGCGGGTTCCACATATGCACTTCGCCACCTTTGCGCCAATGGAAATCGCCAGGATTATCCAGCATTGGCATACGCACCAGGTCACGGCCCGGATAGGCCTTTTCATGTCGGCGCAAAGACTCTTCTGCCAGCACATCAAGATTAACACCTTTAATGCGGCTTGCTGTGCCTGCAAAGCAACGCGCGATAATGTCTTCACCCAGGCCCACCGCTTCAAATATTTGCGCGCCTTTATACGAGTGCAATGTTGAGATGCCAATTTTTGCCATCACTTTTAGCATGCCTTTGCCAACACCTTTACGATAAGCAGCAACAATGCCTTCATCATCATATTTTTCAGCTTCAAGTAAACCTTCACGCTGAGACTGGAACAGTGCTTCGAACGCAACATAAGGATTAATTGCATCCGCACCGTAACCGATAAGCAGGCAGTGCTGATGCACTTCACGCGCCTCGCCCGTTTCCAGCACGATACCGATACGTGTACGCAGCTGATTTTTCACCAGGTGGTGATGCACTGCACCGGTTGCTAATAAGGAGCTAACAGGAACACGCTGCGCCGATATATTTCTATCTGTCAGCACAACCAGGCTGTAACCCTGTTTGATGGCATCACTGGCTTCGTCACAGATTTCATCCAGGCGTTTAGCTAATCCGGCAACACCTTCTGACTTGTCGTAAGTGATATCGATGGTTTTCGATTTCCAGCCACGATGATCTATATGCTTTAAACAGGCCAGCTCTTCATTGGTCAGAATGGGATGCGGCACACGCAAACGATGCGCATGTTTTTCTGTGGTCTCCAGCAGGTTACCTTCCGGACCGATATAACACTCCAGCGACATCACCACTTCTTCACGAATTGAATCTATCGCCGGGTTAGTCACCTGTGCGAACAACTGTTTGAAGTAGTCATAGATCATACGTGGCTTATCTGAAAGACAGGCCAGCGCAGAGTCATTACCCATGGAGCCAACCGGGTCACGCAGCTCGCGCACCAGCGGCAACAGCATGAACTGCATGGTTTCCACGGTGTAACCAAAAGCCTGCATACGCGGGATAATGGTTTCCGGATTAAAGCCATGCGGCTCTTTCTCACAGCCCAGTTCAGATAATTTAATTTCCTGGTTCTTTAACCATTCACCATAAGGGCGCTGAGTAGAAAAATCTTTTTTCAGGACTTCGTCAGATATCAGCTCACCTTTGTCGAAATCGATAAGAAACATTTTGCCGGGTTGCAAACGGCCTTTGAATTTCACCTCGGCAGGATCAACATCAACCACACCCACTTCAGACGCCATGATTACACGGTCATCATTGGTTAAATAATAACGGCTGGGGCGCAGACCATTACGGTCAAGTACGGCGCCGATATAATGACCATCAGTGAAAGCAATTGATGCCGGGCCGTCCCATGGTTCCATCATTGTCGAATTGAAACGATAAAAATCTTTTTTTGCCTGATCCATGTTTTCATCAGACTGCCATGCTTCCGGCACCATCAGCATCACTGCTTCCTGCAGGCTGCGACCGGACATTAATAAAAATTCTAAAACGTTATCAAAGTTTCCCGAGTCGGAACAGTCATTCTCAGCAATAGGAAACAGCTGCTCGATGTCACAATCAAAAGCATCACTCTGCGCCATGCCCTGGCGAGCAGCCATCCAGTTTCGATTACCCAGCAAGGTATTAATTTCACCGTTATGACTCATGTAACGATTTGGCTGTGCCCTGTCCCATGACGGAAAGGTATTGGTACTGAAACGTGAATGCACCATCGCGATGTGCGAGGCATAATCACTATCCTGCAGATCCAGATAAAAAGTTTTTACCTGCAAGGCATTGAGCATGCCTTTATATATGATGATGTGCGGTGACAACGAGCAGATATAAAAAATCTTTCGCTGCGACAGCGTTTTGTCATAACGAAGCAAATGTGTAGATCGTTTGCGAATCACATAAAGTTGGCGCTCGAAATCTTTGCCCTTTACACCGACAGCTGCAATATACAGCTGCAAAATAACCGGCTGCGATAATCGAGCGGCTGGACCGATATCAGCACCTTCAGTATCAATGGGTACCTCACGCCAGCCCATGCATTTTTGCCCCTGCTGGTTGATGATTTTTTCAACCTCGGTTATACAATGCTGACGCTGCTTCTCATCCGTTGGCAAAAATATATTACCGGCAGCATACAAACCCGCGGCAGGTAAATCGACAGCCAGGTCCTGCTTCGCAACTTTGAGACAAAAATCATGCGGCATCCCGGTCAATATGCCTGCGCCATCACCGGTGCTAGGTTCACAGCCACAACCGCCACGGTGCTCCATACGCTGCAACATAATTTCCGCATCAACCACGATTTGATGACTGGCTTTGCCCTTAATATGCGCGACAAAACCGACTCCACAGCTGTCTTTTTCAAAAGCCGGGTCATATAAACCCTGCTTCTTTGGTAATGTTCCCGGTAATCCAAATTTTGTCTGTTCTTGTAATGTTGAGCTCATATTTAAACCGTAACCATCTATACAACGAATACTGCTATTTTCGCTGCAGCAATTTATCTAAAAAAATCAGGTAATTAGCGAAGAATAATGAAATAACGCCTGTGTTTTACCGACTAGCCTCGACTGGTTAATTTATGCACCATACTGAAAACCCAAAAATCACAGGCAAGGCCGCCCATCTTAGCGAAAATATGCATTTTTGGAAAGTGCAGTAAACTGCAGTCGTCTGGCGCAAGTCGCATATAAATCCGTGATTCAGCAGGGTAGTGATTACCGGCAGACAGGGGAACCCAACCAAGAGCGCTCAAACACACAAAACTATTTAAGTCCACAGATGAACGCACTAAAATGTAAGGAACATTTTGAACGCACGTTAGTGCGGCTCGTAGGGCGTAGCGCAGGACTGCGCGAAGTAAATGCACGCAAATAAAAACAATTATAAGTTTGTAACAACGTAGGCCGGGCAATGTGCCCTCCCTACAAAAGATACAGTTGTTTAATAAAAGTATTTTTTGGGTTTTTATTTGCGTGCATTTGCGTTCATCTGCGGACTAATGCTTTTCGGTTTTTAACCATCAAACTATGTGACTTCATTAAACCAGCTGTTAAAAAACAGTTCGCCCTGCACTTCCAGCCGGTTTGCGTTTTGCCGGGTATCTTCTCTTAACTGCTCAACGCTGACCCCATCGGTCTGCATAATTTCACCAATATGGCCGATAAACCACTTTTCCATACCGTGTTGCGTTATCTCAGGATGAAACTGCAAAGCCAGCGTTTTTTTACCATAACTAAACGCCTGATTTGGGTATTTTTCACTACTGGCAAGCAATACAGCGCCGTCCGGTAAATCAAATGTCTCACCATGCCAGTGCAGCATAGAGCAATGCATTGAATTTAAATAACGTAATGATGATTGTTCACCAGCCGTGGTCAGATTCAACTCATACCAGCCAATTTCCTTCTCCTTGCCCGCATAAACTTTGCCGCCGAGAGCGCTTACTATCAATTGTGCACCCAGGCAAATACCCAATGTTGGCCGGTCTGCTGCGATACGCTGTTTTAGCAAATTGGTTTCTGCTGCAATAAAAGGAAACATGGCACCGTCATTAACACTGACCGGCCCACCCAGAATAATTAGCAGGTCCTCTGACAGTGCATCCAGCTGAGACAGCTCATCCGGCCTTAATACCCAATCGGCGGCTTCAAAATAGTTGATCTGATAGCCATGCGCCTGCAGCACCGGGGTAAAACTCCCCAGATCTTCAAACGCCAGGTGGCGGATCACATTGACTGTTTTATTCTTCCCCCCCATGTTTTTCTCCTATTGGTTCATCCATTGACGTAAAATGTGCCGCTATTAAAACACAACAACTAATACTCGAATTGTATCAATATGCCAGCCACATTACATACCAGCCATATTAAAAGTTTACCGCTGCTGCATAGCGGAAAAGTACGTGATATTTATGACATAGATGAGCAATACATGCTGATTGTCACCACCGACAGAATTTCTGCGTTTGATGTTATTTTGCCAACGCCGGTCACTGGCAAGGGCATCATTCTTAACCAGGTCACCCGGTTCTGGATGAACAAACTGTCGCACATTATCCCTAATCAGCAGTGCGAACTTAAACTGGAAGATGTTTTACCTGACGCAGACGAACGCGCTGAAGTTGCCAACCACGCGATGATCGTTAAAAAACTTAAGGCTTTGCCTGTCGAAGCCATCGTGCGCGGTTATCTTATCGGCTCCGGCTGGAAAGATTACCAGGCCACCGGCACCGTCTGCGGCATCGAACTGCCGACAAACCTGCAACTGGCTGATAAACTGCCCGAAGCCATCTATACCCCGTCAACAAAAGCCGCCGTTGGCGCACACGATGAAAACATCAACTATCAGCAATCAACTGATCTATTAGGCGAGGATATTGCCAGCCAGGTACGTGATATCAGTTTGCAGCTTTATAAAGAAGCAGCCGACTATGCATTGCAACGCGGCATTATCATTGCCGACACCAAGTTCGAATTCGGGCTTGATAAAGATGGACAGCTAACGCTGATTGATGAAGTGTTAACCCCCGATTCATCCCGTTTCTGGCCCGAGGACAAGTACCAGCCCGGCAGCAGCCCGGTCAGTTTCGACAAACAGTTTGTACGCGATTACCTTGAAACACTGGACTGGAACAAAAAGGCCCCAGGTCCTGAACTACCGGATTCAATTGTGACAAAAACAGCCGAAAAATATGAATACGCTAAAAAATTACTTCTGGACACTGCTGCCCCGTTAACAGCTAGAGATAAGGGTCGTTAATTACTTGCTGAGACCGTCACCCGCAAGGATGCGGGTGCGAGCCCCATGGATGGGTTCACTGCGTGTCTCAGCAAGTAGTTACCGATTCATGTCTCGGTTTGTTTAATCATTGGCTAATGCCTACTATATCGCCATTTGCATACAATAATATATTTTTTAACGGGACGGCAGTGACTTCTGGAGCAATATAGTTTTCATTCCTGGGCGCAAGAGGTAAACACATGCAAGGTATTTTTATCACAGGTACGGGAACCGAGGTTGGCAAAACCTTTGTTGGCGTTGAAATTGCCAGGCAACTTAGCCGGCGCAATATTAAAGTCATCCCCAGAAAACCGGTTGAATCCGGCTGCCTTCAACAGGATGGTGAACTTATCCCGCAAGATGCCTCTGCTTTAAAAAAAGCCGCCAATTATCCGGGCCCATTATCCGAGGTCTGCCCTTACCAATTTGAAGCACCGGTTTCACCGGTACGCGCCGCGCATCTTGCCAATAAAATATTGACCACAGAACAACTGCTCAATATCTGCCTGCAGGGCAGTGAGCATGGTTTTGTACTGGTTGAAGGTGCCGGCGGATTTTATTCGCCATTGACCGAAGACGGCCTTAATGCTGACCTTGCCGTGGCTTTACAACTTCCTGTTTTATTAGTTGCCGAAGATAAACTGGGCGCACTAAACCAGGTATTGCTAAGCGTGGAAGCCATTAAAATGCGCGGACTACAACTGGCTGGCGTGGTTTTGAACGCACTTAATAATGACCAGAATAAGCACATGGACAATACCGCGGATCTACGCAAACACCTTGATTGCCAGGTGTTTTCTAATCCTTATAGCAGAGAGGGTGATGCGCAATTACCGGAAGCATTGATTGATGCGCTGAACACAGGTTCCCGTTCAGCCACACCTGACATCAACAAAAAAGCGTAGGGTGTTTCAGAACGATTAAAAATCGTTCTCTTTAAAAGTACCGCTACTTTAGAGCTATCGATATAATATATTTCTGTCATCCTGAACGATAGTGAAGGATCTTAACACTGGCCTTCAAGATCCTTCACTATCGTTCAGGATGACAATATCTCACGTCAGGGTTGCGCTTTAAATATAAAAACACGCAAGTTCGAATTAATTAACTCAAGCCAATCAACTCAACCTTAAACACCAAAGTCGCATTCGGCGGAATAACACCACCGGCACCGCGTTCACCGTAACCCATTTCTGCTGGAATCGTCAGTTTACGCGCACCACCAATTTTCATACCGGCTACACCCTGGTCCCAACCGGCAATAACTTGACCGCCACCCAGTTTAAAACTGAAGGTCTCATTACGGTCATGGCTGGAATCAAATTTAGTGCCGTCGGTTAGCCAGCCGGTGTAATGCACTTCTACGGTTTGCCCTGCAATCGCTTCTTCACCCTCACCTACGATTTGATCTTCAATTTCTAGTTCAGACATAATACCCTCTTATTCTTAAAACTCATTACTTAAAAAAAAGGGGGCCAGAAGCCCCCTTTCGAAACACTAACAATCTAAATTACTTGTAGTAATCAACCATTTTCTCAAGAGAAACCGGTGTGATCTTAGCAGCATTACCGGCAGAACCGAATGCTTCAAAACGTGCTTGACAGATATCTTTCATCGCACCGGTAGCTTCCTTAAGGAATTTACGTGGATCGAAGTTAGATGTGTTTTCTGCAAGGTGTTTACGGATAGAACCTGTTGAAGCCATACGTAAGTCAGTATCAATATTAACTTTAGCTACACCATTCTTGATGCCTTCCTGAATTTCTTCTACAGGTACACCGTAAGTCTGCCCCATATCACCACCAAAACTATTGATAATTGCCAGCCATTCCTGTGGCACTGAGGAAGAACCGTGCATAACCAGGTGAGTATTTGGCAGACGTTCGTGAATTTCCTTGATACGGTCAATACGTAAAATCTCACCCGTAGGTTCCTGGGTAAATTTATAAGCACCATGAGAAGTACCAATAGCGATAGCCAGTGCGTCAACATTTGTTTGCTCAACAAAGTCAGCTGCTTCTTCAACACTGGTCAACAGTAAATCCATGTCCAGCTTGCCTTCAGCGCCATGGCCGTCTTCTTCACCCATTTCACCGGTTTCCAGTGAACCCAGACAACCCAGCTCACCTTCAACAGAAACACCACAGGCATGCGCTATTTTTACCACTTCTTTAGTGGTTGCAACATTGTACTCAAAGCTTGACGGTGTTTTCATGTCCGCTTCTAATGAACCGTCCATCATCACAGAGCTGAAACCAGACTGGATCGAACGAACACATACAGCAGGCTCTGAACCGTGGTCCTGGTGCATTACTACAGGAATGTGCGGGTACATTTCAATTGCAGCAGAAATCAGGTGACGCAGGAAGGGTTCGCCTGCATAAGAGCGCGCACCAGCAGAACCTTGCATAATAACAGGGCTGCCAGTTTCGTCAGCAGCCTGCATGATGGCATGCACCTGCTCCATATTATTAACATTAAATGCTGGCATGCCGTAACCGTTTTCTGCAGCATGATCCAGTAATTGTCTCAGTGAAATTAAAGCCATTTTAGCTCTCCTCTTAAGTAAACTAACCTACATATTTAAAAAATTCTTTGCCCAACAACGCACTAGTGAACACTTACGATCTTCATTATATTACTACCGCCCTGGTCGCCTAACATGTCTCCCCGGGTGAGCACTATACGGTCACCGCTGTCGACAATGCCCTTGCCTTTCAACAGGTCTATCACACCAAGCGTCACGTGCTTCGGTGCCAGGTTGCTAAAGTCGGCACGTACAGGATAAACACCGCGGTACAATGTCACCCGGCTGAGCGTCCTTAGCAGCGGCGATAAAGCATAAATCGGGATACCGGAACTTATACGTGACATCCATAATACCGTTGCACCCGATTCAGTCAATGATGCAATTGCATTCATTTTAAGATGATTCGCAGTGTACATTGTAGCCATTGCGATGGCTTCATCAACCCTACCAAAAACAAGGTCAACACGATGATCTGAAATCATGGCGGCACGCTGTTTTTCGGCGTGTTCACAAATACGACCCATGGCACGCACGGTTTTCGCAGGATACTTACCCACCGCCGTTTCGCCGGACAACATCACCGCATCGGTACCATCAAGTACCGAGTTAGCCACATCAAAAACTTCTGCACGCGTTGGAATCGGACTATCGATCATCGATTCCATCATCTGCGTTGCGGTAATCACAACCTTATTCATGCTACGTGCTTTTTTGATCAGGCTCTTTTGCAATGCCGGCAATTCAGCGTCACCCATTTCAACGCCTAAGTCACCACGCGCTACCATAATGACATCAGAAGCCTCGACTATCTCGTCCATATTTTCAATGGCTTCGGCACGTTCAACTTTGGTAACAATACTCGCATCGCTGCCTTGCGCTCTCACCAGTTCGCGGCACTGGTTTACATCTGCCGCCGTCCTGGCAAAAGATAAAGCGACATAATCAACATCCATAGCGACCGCAGCTTTTAAATCTTCTTTATCTTTATCGGTCAATGCCGGCGCTGAGAGACCGCCACCTTTTAAATTAATGCCCTTGTTGTTGGATAATTCACAGGTATATTCAACTATGCAGCGAATTTCATCACCAACAACCTCGGCAACAGCAAGCTCTACACGGCCATCATCAAGCAATAATACGTCGCCACTTTTAACATCTTTAGGTAAATCTTTATAAGTAATGCCAACACGTTCCTGCGTGCCTTCATTCTCACCCAGGGCCGCATCTAAGATAAACGTCTCACAGCGAATTAACTGAACCCGACCATCCTTAAATTTATGGGTGCGTATTTTCGGCCCCTGCAAATCCGCCAAAATCCCGACAATACGCCCTGCTTTTTCACTACACACATGAATCAGCTCAACGCGATGCTTTTGCTCTTCATGCGAACCATGTGAGAAATTTAAACGAAACACATCAACACCAGCTTCTATCATCTCAAGAATCACTTCAGATGAACTGGAACCCGGCCCTAACGTCGCAACAATCTTAGTTCTGCGCACTGTTTAACCTTCGGTTAAAAATGAAAAATGAAAAATGAAAAGTGAAAAGTGAAAAGTGAAAAATGCATATTATATTCATACCTGTTTATTAATAAAATCCGGTTATTTTTTCTCTCTTCATTACAGTCGCACATTCGGCCGTGTCGACATTTAAAATACAGCGATATCCCCCTGGCTGTTTTTAATATTTTTCATTTTTCACTTTTCATTGCTGCGCAGCAGCCTCTTCAAGCATGGCAACAGCCGGTAATGTTTTACCTTCTAAATATTCCAGGAAAGCACCGCCAGCTGTTGAAATATAAGTGACCTTGTCGTATATATCGTATTTCTGAATTGCAGCGATAGTATCGCCACCACCGGCAAGACTAAAACCGGGTGAGTTGGCAATGGCCATTGAAACCGTTTTGGTGCCTTCGCCGAACTGATCAAATTCGAATACGCCAACAGGGCCGTTCCAGATTATGGTTCCGGCTTTTTCGATGATATCTGCCAGTACTTTTGCTGAATCAGGTCCAATATCAAAGATCATATCGTCATCCACAACCTCAGATGCATCTTTTAATGTGGCTTCTGCGTCTTCAGCAAATTCTTTTGCACAAACCACGTCTGTTGCAATTGGAATACTTGCACCACGTGCATTCATCTTTTCAATCAAAGCTTTAGCTGTATCAACCAGGTCTGCTTCGTATAAAGATTTACCAACGTTATGTCCCATAGCCGCCAGAAATGTATTTGCTATTCCGCCACCGACGACTAACTGGTCAACTTTTTCGGACAGCGCTTCAAGCACAGTCAACTTGGTAGAAACTTTTGAACCACCAACGATCGCCACCATAGGACGAGCAGGTTCAGCCAGAGCTTTAGCAAGACTGTCTAATTCACCAGAAAGCAGGATGCCTGCACATGCAACAGGTGCAAATTTACCCGCACCGTGTGTTGATGCCTGTGCACGATGTGCCGTACCAAAGGCATCCATAACAAATACGTCACATAATGCAGCGTACTTCTTAGATAGAGCTTCGTCGTCTTTTTTCTCGCCCGCATTAAAACGAACGTTCTCTAATAACACGCACTCACCAGCCGCAACTTCAGGCGCATTATCTAAATAATCTTTAACCAGGCGAACATCAGTACCCAATTTTTCAGACATCACTTCAGCGATAGGCGCCATTGAGTTTTCATCATCAACCTTGCCTTCTTCAGGACGACCGCGATGAGACATAACCATTACAGAAGCGCCTGCTTTCATGCAGTGCTCAACGGTTGGCATTGATGCAGTAATACGTGCATCAGAAGTTACCTTGCCATCTTTCACAGGAACGTTAAGGTCAGCACGAATTAAAACGCGCTTACCTGCTAAATCTAAATCTGTCAGCTTGATGAATGCCATGACTAAAACTCCAAAAATTTTTAACTATTTTAAATATGGTTTGTTAAATAATTCAGCTTCTGCAATAAAGCTGCTTAACAAACAATACTTCTTCCTGCTTTAAAGAACGCCAGCCTGATCACTACTAATCAGGCCGGTTCTTTATCTCTTACATATTACTAAGCGAGAGATTTTACTCTCTGGCAAGGCGCATAAAACATTTCCGCAACGCCGCCAGAGGATAAAAGATCCACTTTGATTAGTTTGCAGCTACGTGCTCAACAAACCGCATCATGTTACAGGTATAACCGTATTCGTTATCGTACCAGGCTACAACTTTTACGAACGTGCTATCTAAAGCAATACCCGCACCTGAATCAAAGATTGAAGAGTAACCAACACCACGGAAGTCAGTTGAAACAACTTTCTCGTCTGTGTAAGCCAGCGTTTTGCTCATCTCACCAGACTCTGAAGCTGCTTTCATTGCTGCACAAATGTCGTCATAGCTAGCTTCTTTATTCAACTCAACAGTTAAGTCAACAACAGAAACGTCAGATGTAGGTACACGGAAAGCCATACCAGTCAATTTGCCATTCAGCTCTGGTAGTACAACACCAACTGCTTTAGCTGCACCAGTTGAAGATGGGATTATGTTTTCCAGGATACCACGACCACCGCGCCAGTCTTTCATTGAAGGACCATCAACAGTTTTCTGAGTTGCAGTTGCAGCATGAACGGTAGTCATCAGACCACGTTTGATGCCCCAATTATCGTTCAGTACTTTAGCTACAGGTGCTAAACAGTTAGTTGTACACGATGCTGCAGAAACAATTTTTTGACCTGCATATTCGTTGTGGTTAACACCATATACGAACATTGGTGTACCGTCTTTAGAAGGAGCAGACTGAACAACTTTACCTGCACCTGCATCGATGTGCTTCTGACAGCTTTCTTCAGTCAGGAAGAAACCAGTACAGTCGATAACGATATCTGCACCAACATCACCCCATTTCAGGTCAGCAGGATCACGCTCTGCAGTTAAACGGATTTTTTTACCGTTAACAATCATCGCGCCTTCTTCAAAAGAAACATCACCATCAAAACGACCGTGAACAGAATCATACTTCAGCATGTAGGCAAGATAATCAGCATCCAGCAAATCGTTAATACCTACGATTTCAATGTCATTGAATTCTTGATAAACAGCACGGAAAACCATGCGACCAATACGGCCGAAACCGTTAATACCGACTTTAATAGTCATATTTTATATCTCCAAATTTTATTAAAAAATAAATCTAAAACTTTAAAACTTTTTTGCCGCGAGGGACGCAAAGAGTGCAAAGGAAAAACAATAACTATTTATCTTTGCTTTTTTTTGCGACCTTCGCGGCTAAATGCTTAGACGCTATTACATTACAGATTCAACAGTTTTCACTACGTTTTCAACAGTGAAGCCAAATTCTTTAAACAGCTGGTCAGCTGGTGCAGACTCACCGAAGTGATCGATACCAACAACCGCATCAGCGTACTTGTACCAGGCAGCAGTAACAGCCGCTTCAACAGCAACGGTTGGTGTACCTTTGCTCAATACTGCTGAACGGTAGCTTTCATCCTGTGCTTCGAATGCATTAACAGATGGCATTGAAACAACACGTATATTCTTACCAGACATAGCTTCTGCTGCACCAACAGCCAGCGCCACTTCAGAACCGGTAGCGATAATGACTGCATCAGGTGTGCCGTCACAATCTTTCAGGATATAACCGCCTTTTGCGATGTCCGCGATCTGTGCATCAGTACGTTCCTGATGAGGCAGACCCTGACGTGAGAAGATCAAACAAGAAGGACCATCTTTACGCTCGATACCCTGCTGCCAGGACACAGCTGACTCAACTGCATCACATGGACGCCATACATACATATTAGGAATCATACGCAGTGTAGGAATCTGCTCGACCGGCTGATGAGTAGGACCGTCTTCACCCAGACCAACAGAGTCATGGGTATAGACGAACAGGCTGCGAATCTTCATCAAAGCAGACATACGCAGAGCGTTACGCGCATACTCAGAGAACATCAGGAAGGTTGCACCGAATGGAATCAGACCGCCGTGCAGCGAGACACCGTTCATAATGGCAGACATAGCAAACTCACGCACACCGTAACGAATATAGTTAAATACTTCGTTGGCATCCATTGGTTTGTAGCCAGACCATTCAGTCAGGTTAGAACAACCCAGGTCAGCAGAACCGCCGAACAGCTCAGGCAGCATAGGCGAATAGGCTTCGATAGCGGCTAATGAAGCCTGGCGAGTTGCAGGGCTTTTTGCGGCTGCATTAACAGACTCAATGTAAGCAGCAGATGTAGCTGCCCAGTCTGCAGGCAGATCACCCGCCATGCGACGCTCGTATTCAGCAGCAAGCTCAGGGAACTCAGCCTTGTATGCAGCGAACTTGTCGTTCCATGCCGCTTCAGCTTTAGCGCCATTATCTTTTGCATCCCAACCCGCATAAACATCAGCAGGCACTTCAAATGCTGCGTGATCCCAGCCTAATGCCGCTTTGGTCAGGTTAATTTCTTCTTCACCTAAAGGCGCGCCGTGACAGGCGTGGCTGCCCGCTTTGTTTGGTGAACCAAAACCGATAGTTGTTTTACAGCAGATCATTGTCGGCTTGTCTGTCATTGCTTTTGCCATTTCAATAGCTGCAGCAATCGCTTCAGAATCATGACCGTCTACATCAGCAAGCACGTGCCAGCCGTAAGCTTCAAAACGCTTAGGTGTATCATCGGTGAACCAGCCATCAACGTGTCCGTCGATAGAAATGCCGTTGTCATCCCAGAATGCAATCAGCTTACCCAGGCCCAAAGTACCGGCCAGAGAACAGGCTTCGTGAGAGATACCTTCCATCATACAACCGTCACCAAGGAACACATAGGTATTGTGATCAACGATGCTGTGGCCTTTCTGGTTGAACTGGCCAGCCAATGCTTTTTCAGCAATCGCCATACCAACACCATTGGTAATACCCTGACCTAATGGACCGGTGGTGGTTTCAACGCCTGGCGCATAACCGTACTCAGGGTGACCTGGCGTTTTAGAATGCAGCTGACGGAAGTTTTTAAGATCGTCAATAGACAGATCATAACCAGTCAGGTGCAACAGTGAATAAATCAGCATAGATCCGTGGCCGTTTGACAGAATAAAACGGTCGCGATTACTCCAGTTTGGGTTTACTGGATTGTGGCTCATGTTGTCGTTCCACAGTACTTCAGCTATATCAGCCATACCCATAGGTGCCCCAGGGTGACCAGAATTGGCTTTTTGTACAGCATCCATACTTAGTGCGCGAACGGCGTTTGCAAGGTCTTTACGTGAAGACATAGTGCTCTCCGATTAAGTTTTTGTAATTGAAAAAAGCCACCACGACAGACTTGATAAAACACCTGCGAAGTGACAGAAATTCTATTTAAATCAATGACTAAGACACCAATACAGCCCGTGAAACGCCGTGTCAGAGAGCATCGAGAGGCGCGTATTTTCCCCTAATTCAAGACAATGAGCAAGCAGCTAACGCAATACTTAATCTTTAGCAGGCAAATACAGCCCGGTTTTCGCGTAGCCTCGGTGAAAAAAATCACACCAGCACGATATTCATTTTCATCATAGAGACGCATTAAAAACAGAATTTCAAACGAAAATTCAGCTAGTTAGATCGTTCAAGCATAAATAATCACAAGCGGAATCGAGGGCATCGCTGCCCGACCAGACTTACCCGGCACACTAAAATTTAAATAAATTTTTTTATCGTGCTATAAATTATTTGGTTAAATGTGCAAGAAAAAGAAAGGTTTCGACCTGGCGCTGGATACTGCCCACGCCACCGATTATCGAATAAAAAACCAGGGCTATACCGTATTAGCCAAACCACCCGATACCGCCAGCTTTTCCATTGTAACCGGCGAAGACAGCAAGCCTTAATCCGCTGACTCAGCGCAAAACAAAACCTTCAAGCAGCTTTCCACTTAATGGAGCAGCCCATGCTCGGCACCTGCTGCTCAGGCCCGGAACCGGTCAACGCAACCTGCTTCATGGCTTCAAACAAATCACGCTTCACATCAGCAGCAGCGGTTTCTTTGCGACTTTCATCTAAACGCCCGCGATACTGCAATAACATTTTATCGTTATAACCAAAAAAATCCGGGGTACATACCGCACCATAGGCTTTTGCCACCTGCTGCGCTTCATCCAGCAGGTAAGGAAACGGAAAGTCAAAATCCTGTGCAATTTTTTGCATATTCTCGAAAGAATCCTCTTCATACTCCGCCGGATCATTCGACATAATAGCAACGCTGTTCACACCATAGTCCATCAGCTCCCGGGCATCACGCACAATACGCTCGCGTATCGATTTCACATAAGGACAGTGGTTGCAGATAAACATCACCAGCAAACCTTTTTCTCCCCGCGCTGTTTCAGGCGTGCAGATTTTTCCATCGACACCAGGCAAAGAAAAATCCACAACAGGTTTATCAAACTCACATACCGGGGTTTCTAGCGATACCATTTACTTATTCTCCAGTTGTATTCAACAGGTAGCCATTAATGAACCTGCCTCATTTAATTGATTACGAACCACGCTCTACCTTATTACCGGGTCACGTATGTTACCTGCAGGCAACATTTACGGGCATACTCACACATAATGCGGAGAAAATCATGCCAACTCCAAAGCAAATCAAATCCATTTGAGCCTTGAAATCGTAGAAATAATCACCACATACTGATAAAATGGTGGATTCCGTCCAGTAATAGTAACGCCAGATCATCTGCTCTGGAATTTTTAGCTCTAACTCTGGTCGTACTACTGTTTACTTTACGCTTAGTAAAAAATTGGCAGGCAATTTTTACAGGTAATATTTCGAGCATATTTATTATGGGCAATTCTATGGCATCTCCAATCTTGGAACAAGACAAACAATCACGCCTTAAAACGCTTATCGCGAAAGGAAAAGAGCAAGGCTACCTCACCTATGCCGAGGTCAATGACCATTTGCCTGAAGGTATTGTCGATCCGTCTCAAATTGAAGACATCATCAACACCATTAATGATATGGGCATCAAAGTACTGGATACAGCGCCTGAAGCCGAATCACTGGTACTTAGTGACGCCTCAGTCAGTGATGATGATGAAGAAACCACCGAAGAAGCCGTTGCCGCACTGGCATCAATCGAAAGCGAGCTTGGCCGCACCACTGACCCTGTGCGCATGTACATGCGCGAAATGGGCAGCGTGGAACTGCTTACCCGCGAAGGCGAAATCGAAATTGCCAAACGCATCGAAGAAGGCTTAAAACAGGTACTGCAGGCACTGGCCACCAATCCTAAAACCGTCGGTAAAGCGATTGATGTATGGGAAAACGTACAGGCAGGCGAAAAACGTCTCAACGAGTTACTTGTAGACTTCCACAAAAGTGATGAAGAACTTGACCGACTCGCCGAAGAAGCACTGCTCAGAGCAGCAAAAGAAGCTGAAATGGCTGCAGCTGGCAAACCCGTTATAAAAGAAGAAGTGACCGATACCGGCCCGGACATCGAAAAAGTTAAAAAGATATTTGTCAAAATCAAACGCGCACATACCCGCTGCCAGAATATCATCGAGAAAAAAGACAGCACTGCTGAAGATATCAGCAAAGCACGTACTGCCATGGCCGCTGCTTTTCTTGAATTTAAATACACACCCTTACTGGTTAATCGCTTAACCATCGACCTGCACCACACCATCAACCGCGTGCGCCAGCTGGAAAGGCACATCCTTGGTCTTGCCGTCAACAAGGCACACATGCCACGCAAGATAATGATCACCACCTTCCCGCAAAATGAAATCAACACCAAATGGGTTGATAAATATTGCAAAGGTCACGAATACTCAGAAAAACTGAAAGAACTCGCGCCTGAAATCAAAATCACCCAGCAAAAACTGGCGGTGATCGAAAGAGAATTTGGCCTGACCATTTCAGACATTAAAGAAATCAATCGTAAAATGTCGATTGGTGAAGCCAAGGCACGCCGTGCCAAGAAAGAAATGGTCGAAGCCAACCTGCGCCTGGTTATCTCCATAGCGAAAAAATACACCAACCGCGGCCTGCAGTTCCTCGACCTGATTCAGGAAGGCAACATCGGCCTGATGAAAGCGGTAGACAAGTTCGAATACCGTCGCGGTTACAAATTCTCCACCTATGCAACCTGGTGGATCCGTCAGGCCATCACCCGCTCAATCGCTGACCAGGCACGCACCATTCGTATTCCTGTGCACATGATTGAAACCATCAACAAACTCAATCGCATCTTCCGCCAGATGCTGCAGGAAATGGGTCGCGAACCGACACCAGAAGAACTCGCAGAAAAAATGGAAATGCCGGAAGACAAAGTCCGTAAAGTACTCAAAATTGCCAAAGAACCCATCTCCATGGAAACCCCTATTGGCGACGACGAAGATTCACATCTTGGCGACTTCATCGAAGACATCAACATCATGGCACCCATGGACTCAGCCACCGGTGAATCACTGCGCGAATCAACCCGCGACATCCTCACCACACTGACTGCTCGCGAAGCAAAAGTGCTGTGCATGCGCTTTGGTATCGACATGAACACCGATCACACCCTAGAAGAAGTCGGCAAACAGTTTGACGTAACCCGTGAACGTATACGCCAGATCGAAGCCAAAGCATTGCGCAAACTTCGCCACCCAAGCCGCGCAGAAAACCTGCGTAGCTTCCTGGGTGATGACGAAGAATAAATCTTTAGCTCTGATATAAAATTCCTGCTGACATAAACCCTAAAGCTATATAGAATACGCATCTTCGTAGAGACAAGGCATGCCTTGTCTCTACAACAGCCCACATAACACAATAACGCGCCATTTACTTAGGGCCTGTAGCTCAGCTGGTTAGAGCATCCGACTCATAATCGGCAGGTCGAAGGTTCGAGTCCTTCCAGGCCCACCATTTATTT
>Ga0164315_10000997_pt1 | contig 20783 bp, 19 predicted proteins | sample GuaBasSedimGuay6_FD_113737 | JGI IMG/M metagenome (GOLD analysis project Ga0164315, IMG submission 113737) | Subseafloor sediment microbial communities from Guaymas Basin, Gulf of California, Mexico - Guay6, Core 4569-2, 0-3 cm | ecosystem: Environmental > Aquatic > Marine > Hydrothermal vents... | reverse complement strand
CTGATGTCTATGGCCTCTCTTCCACTTCCTGTGCTTCTGACAACCAGCTGGGTTATGAGAAAGCCATCAACGGTATCATGCCGCTTCTGGCCGGGGCCAATGTTATTTCCGGTTTTGGCAGCTATACAAGTGGTTTTCTGGCCTCATTTGAACAGCTGCTTATTGATAATGAAACTTTTGCCATGATGCATAAATCAGCCCAGGGTGTTACCATAGACAGCGATCGCCTGGCGGTTGACGCCATTGCCAATGTGATGGCCGGTGAAAATTTTATGGAACAGGAGCATACCATGAGATATCTCCGCAGCGGAGAAATTTTTATTCCCCGGTTGGGTGCCGATGGTCTCCTGGACGACTACGAGGCGGCCGGCAGCAAAGATATCAGGGAGCGTGCCAGGGACGAGGCCAAGAGGCGACTTAAATCCTATGAGGACGCTCCTCTGCCGCCTGAGGCGGACAGGGAGTTTGTCAGGATCATTGCGGCAGCTGAAGCCGAGTTGCTATAACCAGGGACGATAGTTGCTGACGCTCCTCGGGAAATGTTAAAAATGATTATGGTTACGGTGAAGGCGAATAAAACATTAAACGCTTTAAAAAAGGCTGGTTTAAAAGGAGCAAATAGAGATGACCTCACCCTTGTGGGAAGTATACCTGGAAGATAACCGTCCCCGATTTATAGAAGCGCTGTTTGAATTTTTGAGAATCCCGAGTATCTCGGCCCTGCCGGAACATGCAGAGGATGTTCAGCGTGCGGGCCAATGGGTGGCCGATCGCCTCCAGGGCGCTGGTGCGTAAAATGTACAGATAATGCCCACCGGTGGTCATCCTGTGGTTTATGGGGAGTGGCTCCATGCACCCGGGAAACCCACAGTGCTGATTTACGGCCATTTTGATACCCAACCGGTGGATCCTCTGGAGTTGTGGAAGCATCCACCTTTTGATCCCGTGCTTAAAGGTGGCCGTATATATGCCCGGGGGGCTTCCGATGATAAGGGGAATCTGTTCTCAGCGATTGTGGCAGTGGAAGCCCTCCTGAAAACCGAGGAGAGCCTGCCTGTTAATGTGAAGTTCTTCTTCGAGGGTCAAGAGGAGATCGGCAGCCCCCAACTGGCCAAACTTTTGGCTGAAAACCGAGACCATTTCTCCTGTGATATGGTGATCAGCGCTGATGGGCTGCAATGGGCACCGGATCAGCCCAGCCTTGAGTTGGGTCTGAAGGGTTTGTGCGCCTTGCAGATTGATGTTAAAGGCCCCTCTGGCGACTTGCATTCAGGAATGTGTGGCGGTGTCATCCAGAATCCCATCCATGCGCTTGCACGCATTATAGACTCCATGCGCAGTTCCGAGGGCCACATCCTGGTTGAGGGCTTTTATGATGATGTGGTGGAGTTAACAGAAGAAGATCGTCACTTCATGGCGCAGGTACCCTACAACGAGTCTGAATATATGGCCACCATGGGTGTTAATGCGCTTTTTGGAGAACCGGGTTATACGACCCGGGAACGTAATTGGGCTCGCCCCACCCTGGAGGTTAACGGTATTTGGGGCGGGTTTCAGGGCGAGGGTGACAAAACAGTAATCCCTGCTGAAGCCCACGCCAAGATCACCTGCCGACTGGTGAGTGACCAGCAGCCTGCAACAGTAGCAGCTGCCGTGGCAACACATGTGAAAAAAGTTACGCCGCCGGGTGTGCAGGTGGTTATCCAGCAGTCGGACCACGGTGCCTATCCTTACTTGATGCCCATGGAGCATCCCGGGAATGTGGCGGCCTTCAGTGTCCTTAAAAAATTATATGGCAAGGATCCATATTATACCCGTTCCGGAGGCAGTATTCCAGTCTGCCATTATTTTTTAAAGGAACTGGGTGCCTACACTGTGGGGTTGGCCTTCAGCCTGGATGATGAACATCTGCATGCCCCCAATGAATTCCTTCGTCTTGAAAGTCTGAATCGTGGCCAGAAAGGTTTCGTTATGCTGTTAAAAGAGCTGGCCCGGAAGGGATGTTAATTTTTATAAACAGTGTCGCAGTTGTTTACAGATAAGAGGCCCCGGTATAAACGATCACCCGTAAAACGGACGGCTTTCATTGTTATGCTATCACAACGGACGGAAATCGTGACCGATCCGTGTGGGGTAGAAATTTTGCAGCGTTGAAACGGTTCATGAACGTCTGGTTAACATTCAGTTCCAGATAGGTTATTTTTTCTTTTATCCGCTCGATGGCCGTCATGCTTTCACAGGATGTGAGTACCTGTGTCGCCCCTTCAAGAGACGAGTTCCCCAGGGTCTGGAAGGTTTCTGGAGGCAAATCGGGCAGCATGCCGATGGTAACAGCTGATACAGGGTCGATAAACGCTCCGAATGTCCCTGCCACATGGAATGTCTTCAAATCCGCCAGCGCCATACCCACAGATTCTGTTATGGTTTCCAGGATGGTGTACATGGCGGCCTTGGATCGAATCAGACTATCCATATCCGCCTGGCTGATCATCAGTGGCTGTCCTGTCCCTGATTCATCCGCTGAAACGATTTCCAGGTACGGTATACTCGATTGCATCACGAGTTTCTTGCCGCACACCTCGGGAACAAACCGGCCTCTGAGGTCTATCATGTCTGTAAGAAACAGGTTTGCTGCAAGATCGATCATGCCGGAACCACAGATCCCGATGGGCTGCATCTCGTCGATGGTGTGAATCTGGAATACCCGTGTTCCAGGATCGATACGCAGGCGGTCGATGACACCCGGGCCCGCCATCATGCCGATTTGAGCAACACCACCTTCCAGTGCAGGCCCGGCTGCACCAGCACAGGCCACCAGCCAGCTCTCATTGCCCAGAACAACCTCCGCGTTGGTCCCCACATCGACCAATATTGCCGGATTCGATTGTTGACTGAGACCGCTATGCAGGATACCGGCGATGAGATCACCACCAAAATAGCTTCCGATGTTGGGCAGGATAAAGACCCTGCCGGCGGGATTGATCTGCAGCCCGTATGCATCAGCCTTTTGAACATCAGGGCTGTTGATAACCGGAATATAGGGTTCTCTGATCAGCCATTTGGGCGACAGCCCCATGAATAGATGCGTCATACTGGTATTGCCGGCAAGGGCCATGAAATAAACATCACTTGTGTCGATCCCACAGGCGTTACAGGCATTCTGAATCCGCTGGTTCAGCTCGTCGATAATCATCCGGTTGAGTTTTTCAAGACCGCCCGGTTGATCACAAGCATGAATCCGTGTCAGAACATCGGGGCCTACACTAAGCTGGGGGTTGTCAAAAGACGTTTCAATAAGAATCTCCCCTTTTGACAATTCCACCAGTCTAATCACAACCCTGGAAGTTCCCAGGTCAACGGCCACTCCGACTATCCGTTGGTTCTCCAACGGATTCGAAATGCCGGTGAGATGCCATAGATCAGCATCCCGTTCCTTTACGACAACACAGCGTGCAGAATAACCCCAGTCCCGCAATCGAAACGGCAGTTCTCGTAAAACACTTAAATCGATTTCTACACTCTCGGTATTTAGCTGCCTCTTGAGTTGATTTTTCAGGCGGTCGGCATCGGCGGTGTTATCCTGAAGGCTTGGGGGAGACAGGCTGACCAGTCGAATCCAACCATCAATGTCACCGGCTACGTCCTTTTCCATACTTCCTCGATTCATATTTCAAATGACATATCACTGCCGACGGCTAAACATTCAAAACCAAGGCCTTCCTTGGCTATCTCCTGGCGGCAGACGTCCACAATCGCATCCATTGCATCGTCGGTGCGATTCTGATTTAAGTGGTAAAGTCCCAGCATTTTTACCTCTGCCCTGGATGCCAGTTTGAGGGTATCCGCATAAGATGAATGCCCCCATTCGATATACCGGTGGTATTCCTCGGGTGTGAACTCGGCATCATGGATTAGAAGGTCGGCATGCAATGAGAACTCGGCATAATCGTTCAGTGTAAGCCCATTGGGATGCATAAAGCCCAGTTCATTATCCGTCAGAAATACAAATGATTTTTGGTCTTCAATAAACTTGTATCCCCTGCCGCCGTTTGGATGGTTTAAATGGATGGGAACAACCGTTACTGAACCGATTTGGAATTGATAGGGACAGCCTTCTTCATAGGTAAATTTCGCACTCAAATCAGAATATTTCACCGGAAAATGAGGCGGTGTCAGAACGCGCGTGATCAATTTTTCAGCATACATGCCTGCGTACGGGCATCGAAACACCTTAATTTTTGTTTGGTTGCTGAACAACGGTTTGAAGAAAGGCAAGCCCATGATATGATCCCAGTGGGCGTGCGTAAAAATGAAATTGTAGCGATGAATGCCTTCTTTGATGAGCTTGTTTCCGAGTCTTCGAATCCCGGTGCCGGCATCGATAATGATGACATCACCACTTCCGGCCCGAATCTCGATGCAGGCGGTATCACCGCCATATTTAATGAATTCCTTACCTGAAACAGGTATGGACCCTCTCGACCCCCAGCACGTAATAACCATTGACCCTCTCTTGCCTGATATGAAGAACCCGCAACAATTGTGTGAAACGTAATCGTTTCATGCCATCATAATGAGTATGGGATATCACAAGATCACTCGGCAAGTCCACCTAATTATCTGAAGAGATGGAAGACTCTGGTGCGGTTTTTTTACTTAAGTAATTATCAAAGTTGTTTCAAAACATCAGATCGCACTCAAGAGCAAGGCGTGGGCCGACGAAAAAGCGCAGCATACAAGAGTATGTGAGCATTTTGAGAAGATCCACAACACCGCTATTGGGTGTTAGATGATGCTTTGAAACAACTTTTATTCGTGCTTCGGCAACTGATCCAAGTACCAGTCCATGGGTTCCAGCAGGGTAAACCCCATCTCCCGCAGTTTCTTTTTTACGCGGCTGATATTCTGGGTCAAAAGATAAGGGAAAACTGCCCGCTTGTCTTCCTCCCAGTACCTGGCAACCAGAATGCTTCCAACAGAAATACCTTCCCCGGTAATGGCATCGACAATCTTTTTCATCTGTCCAATCTTTTCTTCCACCAGGATACACAGCAGCATTCCCGGTTCACCAATGCCGAGAACATTTGTAAACGCCCGCAGTAAGTCCCGGACAGAAATGATGCCTTTCAGCTTTCCTGTATCGTCGACCACCGGAAAGGCCCCCACGCGTTTTTCCTGAATCAGCAGCAGGGCATCCTGAATCGTATCGGAGGGAGAAATGGTGAGGGGTTCTACCGCCATGATATCCTTGATTTTTAACCCGGCAACTTTTTCCTGCTCTTCGGTACAACCAGGGTCTTTGTAACAATCGTAAGGCAGGATGCTTCGAACATCACGGTCAGTGACAACGCCAATGAGGCGGTCTTCCCCATCAATAACCGGCAGATGACGAATCTGATGCGTTGCCATCATTTTCTGTGCCTCAAGGATGGTTGCCTCCGGTCGAATCGTAACAACCTTAATTGTCATAGATCTGCTGACAAACATCGTGTCCTCCTGTATCAGTACTATAATTGTATAATGATTTCATCGACCCATTAATATCTGAACATGATTACGCGCCAACTCCGGGAGCCTTTTGAGACTGTAGCCACCTTCCAGAATGGAAATCACCTTCCCGTTCGAATGATCCTCTGCCAGTTGGAAAACAGTTTCCATGATCCAGGAAAACGCCTCAGTGGACAGTTTGACGTCGGACATATCATCGTCCATGTGTCCGTCGAAGCCGGTTGAAACCAGAATCATATCCGGCTTGAATTGATCAAACGCCGGCACCAGATCCCTTTTGAAATAATGCCGATATTCCTCGTCTCCCTGCCCCGGGAGCACAGGTGTATTCTTGGTAAACCCGTAACCGTCGACGGATCCCTTCTCAAATTCCCTGCCGGTGCCGGGATAGGCAAAGGAAGGATGCTGGTGAATGGAATAGTAAAACACCGAAGGATCCTTCTCGAAGATATGCTGGGTCCCGTTTCCGTGATGAACATCGAAGTCGATGATACCGACCTTTGGGATCTTCCACTGCTGTTGCAGATACCTTGCGGCGATAGCGATATTGTTGAAATAGCAGAATCCCATGGCTTCGGAAACTTCAGCATGGTGGCCAGGCGGTCTGACAGCGCAGAACGCGTTGTCTATTTCGTTTTGCATAACCAGATCCACCGTCCGGAGCACACCGCCAACCGCCAGCAGTGCCGTCTCGTAGGTTTCCGTACACATCCTGTTGTCAGGCGAATCCATTGTGCGCTGACCTGAAAAACAGACTTCTTCAAACCGCCGGATATAATCCACGCTGTGAACCGCTTCCACCCACTTGAGCTCCGCCCTGACTGCCGAAATCATCCTGAGCTCAGGAATCAGTCCACCTTCCTCGATTCCTTGGTAAATTGCCTGGAGTCTCTCAGGCACTTCCGGATGGTAGGGTCCGGTGTCATGAAGAAGATAACGCTGATCAAATAAAAAACCTGTCTTTTTTATCGTCATGTACATACAACTCTTTAGTTGATTATAATCTGAACGTTGTAATTTCAGGAAATAATTTTTTGAAAAATATCAAAAGCTGACTGAACAGCATCGTTGTCATCCGGCAACTCGATGGTGGCACGTCCTTCAAGATCAAATTCGTAGACAGTCTGATCTTCCGGTATGGTTCCAGCGAGCTCAAGACCGGCATTTTTCAGCATTTCATGAACAGCCGGCGCAGGTGCATCTTTGGACTGGTTCAAAATCAGGCAACTCCTGCCCACGCCGATATTCAGTTCCTTGGATAATTTATCTATCCGCATCGCAGCCTGAAGTCCCCTTCGGGAGGTATCGGCTACGACCAAGAGGAGATCGACTTTACTGGTGGTCAATCGGCTGATGTGCTCCATTCCGGCTTCATTGTCCATCACCACATATGGATAGTTTTTGGTCAGCCGCTCCAAGAAACCCGTCAAGAGGGTATTGGCGGCGCAATAGCAGCCTGATCCCTCGGGTTGTCCCATAACAACCAGGTCATACCCCTTCTCTTCAATAACAGCCTGTTCAAATTTCATGGACATGAATACATCTTTTGTCATGCCGGTGGGCACATGCCCCTTTTTCATTTCTTCCCGGGCTTCACTCAATGTTCCTGAAACCTCAAGTCCCAGCACCTCATTGAGATTTGCATTGCTGTCTGCATCCACGGCAAGCACCGGTGTCTTATGGTGCTGAACCAGATATTTGATGAGCATACCTGCAACCGTGGTTTTACCTGTGCCGCCCTTGCCTGCGAGCGCTATCGATATTGACATATGGTTCCTTTCTTTTTCTATCAGTAAGTTTTAAGCGGTAAGCATTAAGCAGCTTAAAGCTTATAGCTTGAAAGCTGAACTTATGGCAGAATGCGCAATCAGTCAAGTCACTTTTCCGCCCCCAAACCATAGACACCCATGGATTGCATTTTATATGGGTTCAGACTGTTTGTGACTAACGCTTTAAAGACCTGGAAGCTTTACCCATCCCTAATCTCCTTGCAATACCCATTGGCATATGTTACTTTTTTTCCATCTGGAAATATGTGGTAAGATATGTTGATATTGTTAATGATTTAGGGAGATTGATGATGGAATTTGAACTCAGCAAAACACAAAAAGACATTCAGAAGGCGGTTAGGGATTTTACAAAAGGCGAATTTGATAAAGAACTGGCACTTGAACTTGACAAGAAACATGAGTTTCCGCGAAAAATCTGGCAGAAAGCCGGGGATCTCGGTCTTATCGGAGTCCATTTCCCGGAAGAATATTCCGGCCAGGGCCTGGGGAGCCTGGAAGACATTCTGGTCATCGAAGAGTTGTGCCGGAGTGATTCCACCATCGGGAGTGCGGTAGCGCTTTCCAGCTTCGCCTCCGAACTCATCATGCATAATGGCAGCGATGAACAAAAAGAAAAATGGCTGCCCCAGGTAGCCGAAGCCAAAACCCTGTCAGCAGGCGCTTTCACCGAACCCGATCATGGGTCGGATATCACCTTCATGGACACCGCCGCCGTCAAGGAAGGGGACGAATGGGTCATCAACGGTGCCAAAACCTTTATTACCAATGGGGGGCTTGCCGGATTCTATTCCGTCATGTGCCAGACAGATCCTGAAGCGAAACCTTCTTACAGGGGCATCAGCGTCATCCTGGTGGAAGCTGACCGGGAAGGGTTGTCCACGGTAGATATCGGCGAAAAGATGGGCATCAACATGATGGCCACGACAGAAGTCGTTCTGAAGGATGTGCGGGTGCCCTTGTCCAACCTCATTGGGGGAGAAAACAAGGGTTTTTATCATGTGCTTCATTTCTTTGATGAAAGCAGGATTCAGGTGGCGGCACAGGCGCTGGGAACGGCTCAGGGTGCTTTTGACCGGGCTCTCGATTACGTCAAGAAACGGGAACAGTTCGGGAAGAAAATTGCCCAGTTCCAGGTGACGCAGCACAAGCTTGCCGATATGGCCACCAAGATCGAGGTGGCCAGGTTGATAACCTATAAAGCCGCTTGGAATTTCGACCAGGGTCGAATCGATCCCAAACTTACATCCATGGCCAAAATGGTAGCCGCACGAGCCGCTGTGGAAGTTGCCGATGAAGCCATTCAATTGCACGGCGGGTACGGCTATATGAAAGAATACGAAGTGGAACGGTTCTACCGGGATGCCAAAATTACCGAGATCTATGAAGGAACGCGTGAAATTCAGAAAAATACCATTGCCAGCGCCGTCCTGGGAAAAATGAAATAGTGTCCGTCCAAAAATAGGGATTTTCGCGTTCTGACAAGACGGGCGTCAGATTTAACCCGGAGGAATAGCGTGCTATTTTGAGGAGTTAAATCATGGCGCCCAACGCCGGCAGGGCGTGAAAAGACCATTTATGGATGGACACGAAATAGGAGGAAACCATGTATGACCTAATCAGAAAAGGTATGCTCACGGGCATCGGCCTGGCTCTCAAAACATGGGACGAGGTAGAAGCCCTGGCCAAGGATTTGGAGAAAAAAGGAGAAGTGCCCAGAGGGGAAGGGAAAAAATTCCTGAAAGATCTCGAAGAAAGGTACACGGAAGCCCAGACTAAACTGGAAAAAAGAGTGGAAAAGAGTGTCAATGAATTTTTGAAACGGGCTGACATCGTCACCGGTGACGAACTCAAAGGGTTAAAAAAGGAAATCCGGGAACTGAAGAAAATGATCAGCAACCAGAATGCTTAGCATACGCAAAATCGGTGTCATTGGTAGAACTTACCGCAACCTGAACCGTTACCGGCAAATCCTGGGTGTTCTCATCAAATATGGGTTTGGCGACCTTGTTGAAACCCTGAACATCGAGCAGTATATCGAAATCGGCCTGCAGATGATCAACAAGAAACGCCGGGAACGTGTTGAGAAATCATCGAGAGCCGAGCGGGTCAGGATGGCATTCGAAGAGTTAGGCCCCACCTACATCAAGCTGGGGCAGATCCTTTCCACACGGCCGGACCTTGTGCAGGTCGATTTCATCCACGAACTCTCAAAACTACAGGATGAGGTGCCTCCCTTTCCATTCGAAGATGCCAAACGTATCGTCGAATCCGAACTCCGTGAGTCCCTGGAAAATGTCTTCACAACTTTCGAGGAAACACCCCTTGCATCCGCCTCCATCGGGCAGGTGCACCGCGCATGTTATCATGATGGTGAGGATGTTGCCGTCAAGGTTCAGCGACCCGGCATCCATCGGCTCATTGATGTCGACCTCGAAATCATGCTTCACCTCGCGACACTGGCCGAACGCCACATCAAAGAGCTTTCCTTCCACCAACCCGTAAAGATTGTCGAAGAATTCGCCAAGACACTGGAGCGGGAACTGGATTACACCATTGAAGCCACCAGCATGGAACGCGTGTCACGCGGGTTCCTCCACGACCCCACTGTCTATATCCCGAAAGTGTATAGAGAGACCACAACCTCCCGTGTACTGACAACAGAACTGGTGCAAGGTATCAAGATATCCAAACTGGATCAACTCGACCAGGAAGGCTACGACAGACAAAAGATTACCGTCCGGGGTGCCCATGTCTGTCTGACCCAGATATTCGATCACGGTTTTTTCCATGCCGACCCTCATCCAGGCAATATCTTTGTTCTGCCGGACAACGTGATCTGTCTGCTTGATTTCGGCATGGTGGGCACCATTGACCGGAATACGCGGGAGGATTTCGTCGAACTGGTGGACAACATCGTGCGAAAAGACGAAACCCGTGCAGCCAACTGCCTTCTCAAAATTACATCCTGGGATGTAGAGCCGAATATGCGCTCCTTTGAAAAAGACGTTGCCGAATTCATAGGTCAGCATCTTTACAAACCCTTAAGGGAAATAGAGCTGGGCAAACTGCTGCAGCATCTGCTGGAGCTGGCTTCCCGTCACCGTTTGAGAATCTACCCCGATATTTTTCTCATGATGAAGGCACTGAGCACCGTGGAAAGCGTCGCCTGCGCGCTGGACCCCGATTTCGACATGCTGCAGCACGCAGAACCTTTCATCAAAAAGGTCAAACTCCAACGGTTTTCGCCAAAGCGTTTGGAAAGCGATATCTTGGCCCTGTCTTCGCAGATGTTTACATTCCTCAGAGATTTTCCAAAAGATCTTCTCGAAATCACTCGTTTGATTCGCCAGCGAAAACTCTCTTTCTCTCACGAGCTGCAAGGGCTCGATCGAATGCTTTCGACCCATGATCAGATCAGCAACCGGATCTCTTTTTCCATTATCATTGCGGCTCTTATCATCGGCTCAGCCCTCATTGTTATCTCCAAAACACCACCCCTCTTCTACGGCATTTCTCTCATCGGCATCATCGGTTTTCTGGCCGCAGCCATCATGGGTGTCTGGCTCCTGGTGGCGATCTTGAAAAAAGGCCGTTTGTAAACCCTAAGGTTGCAAAAGCCGGAGGGCTTCAGCGTCAAGGCGTCAAAGGGTGAAGTCATGCGACATCAAAGCGACATCAAAATAACGATCAGAAACAAGATCATTGGCGGCCCTGAGTTACTGATATGCGTACCTCTTCTGGCCGCAGAAAGGTCGGATCTTTTCAGAGAGGCAGCGACCATAAAACGGTTGGATCCAGATTTACTGGAATGGCGCATCGACGGCTATGCCCATGCCCAGGATATCAACGATAGCCTGGATACCCTTGCTGAATTGCGAATACAATTCAGGGATACCCCCCTCATTTTTACCTGCAGAATCTATTCGGAAGGCGGTTTGAAAAAACTGACCAGCGATCAGAGGCAACGCCTGCTTACAGCGGCAATCGCATCCGGCAACCTGGATATCGTTGACATCGAGTTGTGTAATGATGCCGATTTTATCCAATCCATCGTGGAAACAGCCGGAAATTCCAGCGTTCGCGTAATTCTTTCCTACCACAATTTTGAAATGACCCCTGATGAAACGTTTATTTTCGACACGCTTCTTAAGGCCCGGGATCTTGGCGCGGATATCGCCAAGGTAGCCGTGATGCCGAAGGGGCACCATGATGTACTTGCGCTCCTGAACGCCACATTAAAAGCGCGTGAACAAGGCTTGAAAATTCCAGCGATAACTATGTCCATGGGACCCCGGGGCAGACTATCACGACTGGCAGGCGGGCTGTTCGGGTCGGACATCACATTTGCCGGCGGCAGCACCTCTTCCGCACCCGGCCAGATGCCGATTGAAAGTCTCAGGCAAGCAATGGCTGTTCTTTACGATTAATCAGACCGTTGCCGCTTGCATCACCTTCTTGAATAATTTTCCTGTGGTTCAAATGAATCAACTCCTTTGAAATTATTTCTAAATCCCATATTCTTAAAATCGGAAACGTATGCTCCGGTTGTCATGAAGATATCATGGAAGCGACTATTAATGCAAGAATTGCCCTGCCGGAAAATTTGTGATACTTGTGATATTTATCAGTATAACTATTCTGTCTTGGTTTGGTTTAGGAATCTTCTATGGTTGGGGCTATTAGTATTTGCATTATCAGGCTACTTTAATTGGAAAGACAATAAGTCTGGAAGAATCATTAGAAGAGCTTGTTAATATGGATAGCTTCGGTGGAACAGGTGTAATGGTAATTAACGAATTTTGATGAGGAAATAGGAGAGATATGAAAATTTTAGTCGGATATGAAAAGTCAAATGTGGCTGATCACGCGTTGAAGCTCGCTATAAAACATGCCCGGGCGTTTGATGCCCAATTGGTCATCGTGACCTCCATGAAAGGGGGCTCGGAAGTACCCCGAGAAGTATTTTCCAAGGCTGAAAAGAACCTTGAGCAGGTCGAATCCGCTATCAGAAAAGAAGGTATTGCCTGTAAAACCAGTTTATCGGTTAAAGGATTGACGCCAGGTGAGGATCTCGTAGCAATTGCGAAAAAAAACGATGTGGAAGAGATCATCATCGGCGTAAAAAGACGATCAAAGGTGGGTAAAATGCTTTTCGGATCCAATGCCCAGTATGTTATTTTAAACGCACATTGTGCGGTAGTAGCAGTAAAATGAGTAATAAATGAGTACAGAATTGCCCATTGTCACTATTGAATATGACATTTCGAATATTCAATGTCTGAATGTGCAAAAAACTATAGATCATGTTCCTGGAGCGGACGTGGGAATCCCAGTGAAGCAGCAGCCCAATATTTGCTGTAAACATAAGGCTCATATTGGGTCGGTTTTTCCTGGAGCTCATTAAGCAAGGCATCTATTTCAATTCGTTTTTTATTGGTTTTCCAGTTGTTCCAGTCTTTCAGTGTTTCCCATATGCTGATCACCGTAACTTTGTTTGTGTTTTCGGCACAAATCAGGGTTTCGCCTGAAATGTAGCCTTTTTGATTCATTGCATTGATTGGAGATTTTTAAGATGTGAAAAAAAATCTTCTTCCTTGCCCGCAATCATGTCTCTTTTGATAAGAACTTTTACATGCATGGCACCCCCCTTTTATAAGGTACTTTTCTAAGATCGCTGGGCCTGAACTTCCCTCATCGTTTTCAAGACTTCAATGCTGCTTTTTAATCCTTTAACATATCTTGCCATATTTATTGCCCCACCTGCTATTTGAGCCAGCGCCTGAACAAAATTTATATCATCTAGCTTGAACTCCCAAGGTTCAGATGTATAAACACGCACTGCTCCCATTAATTTTCCCCCGACAACGATAGGCACCGATAGTATTGAGGATATTCCTTCTTTCTGTGCTTCTTTAGGATACTGGATTCTGGGATCATCCATAATATCATAAATCGCCACGGGTCCAGACTCTAACGATTGGGCAATGGATTGTAATGCACTCACAGGGCCTTTGTTTATATACTCTTCACTCAACCCGAATGAAGTGGCCAGCTCCAGTTCATTCGTTTTCCGGTTGAATAGAAACAAAGAACAACCTTTAACATCCAAAGCGGTTTTAATGCTTTCGACTATAATTAGCGCAACTTCTTCAGGATCTCTAGAATGCGAAATTGCCATTGCAACCTTAAGCATTGTCTCATAATTAACTATTTGTTTTTCCATGATGTTCCCTCCTCTGTTTATTTGCTATGGTTTTTGAATGAAACTAATCAGGCTTAGAGCATCTTTATCAATGCTACTTCATCAACTGTTTGATCAATACAATGGTGGGTGCAGCTCGCTTTAGCGTTACTCAGATGACTGTTCTCGACGAAGGGGTAAATTAAATCTATTGCCTAACAAAATTAATTGGGCCTATTTTGTTGGTCAAATACGGATTGTCCACTTGAGCGAAAATTCGACAGGAAACAATATTCAATTCTGTAAATAGAGAGCCGATTCAGGCAAGATAGAATAGCGATTCAGAAAAAGATTATAAATAAACATACCCTTGTCGACGAAGCTTGTCAATCATCATCAGGGGCTTCGGCGAGCTTTGTGAAAACATAGGGACAAAATAAGAGAATTGTACGAGGAGGCCGCTCAAAATCTATGAGCTATCTTATCATCTGCACGGTGGCGTTTGCCGTATCCGGTCTGGCACTTTTTTCGGGGTTCGGGTTAGGGACGCTGCTAATGCCTATGTTTGCTCTCTTTTTCCCCGTTGAAGTGGCGGTGGCCGCAACGGTCGTTGTCCATCTGGCCGACAATATCTTCAAAGTGATCCTGGTGGGAGGAAAAGCTGATCCCAAAGTGGTCCTGAAATTCGCATTATGGGCCTCAGACAGTTTCACTTTCGCACAGGGATCACCCATCCACTTTCGGGGTCACCTTTTTATTGGTTATAATCCCGAAAAATAATGCATAGCGGGGATTTTGATCTCATCTCAATGTAATCTCTATATTCCGGCAGCGGATCTCATGCATGTGGCGTGCAAGGCGTTTCTTTACTCCTTTCCTGACCTTGTGGTATGCTGGCAGTGAGGTGATATTTGACAATAGTTTTAGATTGATCCATATACGTCAGGTCCGTATAAAGAAACCAAACTCCACGGGATAGGCAACCGAATCCGAAAAGGGAAATTCGACAACCAATTCTGTGCAGGCTTTTTATCCTTGACCTATCTTTTAATAATATGTATGAACCATGGCTCCTGATTTAGGGAAACTATTAAACCGGAGGAAAATAAAAATGAATAAAGGCGAATTGATCAATGAAGTGGCTAAAGTAGTCTCTTCCAAAAAAGAAGCTCAGGCTGCGGTAGATTGTGTTTTATCAGAAATTATTGGCGCACTGGGGAAAAATGAAGCCGTTCAGCTTGTAGGATTTGGGACCTTTAAGGTCAACAAGAGAAGCGCAAGAGAGGGTAGAAATCCGCAAACTGGAGAGACCATGCAGATTGCAGAGAAAATGGTCCCGAAGTTTGTCCCGGGAAAAGCCATGAAGGATGCTGTAAACAAATAGAGGAAGGTGAAGGTTAGGGCAAAGGGATCCAGATATTAATGTCCATATGCGCGGGTGTGTAATCAATATATCCATATCCACGGGATAGGCACTGCATGCCGACACGAGAATTCCCTCGCTCCCTTTCTTGATTAATCATAAAAAATCGTTCTGAACTAAAAAATATGTGAATTTAACTTGAAAATTAACAATATTAAGTTTATTTGTTACATAATCATTAAAGGTCCGGTTAGAATGAAGGATCGGTTTCGCACTGAAGGAAAGATCCATTTGCCAGAGGGGCAGCCCGAAGTTTGGAACTATGAATAATCTCTATAAGGAGTGTGCAACTATGGCTGATGGAATTGTAAAATGGTTTAACGCAAGTAAAGGCTTTGGCTTCATTGAGCAGGAAGACGGTCCGGATGTATTTGTTCATCATTCTGGTATTAATGCGAGTGGCTTCAAATCTCTTGATGAAGGCGACCGAGTAACATTTGATATTGAGCAGGGACCCAAAGGTCCTTCCGCCACAAATGTAACAGTCGTATAGTACAATCTTTCTTAAACATTGAAATAAAAAAGGGCATTCCTTGAAATATTAGGTGATGCCCTTTTTTATTTTTTCCACCCAAAAACAACGATATGATTCCGTGTATCGCAATGTTTTAGCCAACAACCAAGAGCTATTTGGAATCTATCTCAGCCCGTAGCCGATTGATGGTGTTTCTGGCATTGCCTAATTCTGACACCAGCCGATTACGGTCACGGCTTATTTCATCAAACTCAATATTGAGTTCGGCCAGCTTCATCTGTAGCCAAGCATCATGGGGATATTTTTTGACAATTTCTTTGATAATTTTTCTCATACATTTTTGGTAACACGGCGGACGCCAAAATACAAAATATTCAACAAGATTCGCTTGGCCTGACAATGACTGATTATGGTATCAGCAATTTAGCTATACTGGTCTTACTCCATCTATCGGTAATTGGGTGATATTTGGTTTTCTGTCATGATATCACCCTGAAACAACCTTGAACCAGCTAATACCTTGACCCACCCACCCAAAGCATGTATTGATCTTATAGCACACTTGAATCACACCTGGTCTGATGCTGAGCCCTTTAAAACACACTTGAGCTGGTCTCATTCTCGACCTGTAAGCACCTTTCAAAGACATATCATCTTCTTTCAAACCACAAACCAGAAGGTGATCCACATGCCCCCAGAACAAAGAGTCACACGCAAACTTAGAGCGATCCTCAGTGCTGATGTCAAAGGCTACTCCATCCTCATGGCTGATGATGAGGTTTTTACAATCAAGACGATCAAAGAATACCGGGACATCATATCCCGCTGCATCGAGCAACACAATGGTCGTGTGGTGGACAGTCCCGGTGATAATGTACTGTCCGAATTTGCCAGTGCGGTAGATGCGGTACAGTGTGCAGTGGAAATTCAAAAACAATTGAAAATAGAAAATGACCGGCTTGTAGAGGACAAAAGGCTGGAGTTCAGAATTGGTGTGAACATCGGTGATGTTGTTCAGGATGAGGATCGTATCTATGGTGATGGTGTTAACATTGCTGCAAGGATAGAAGGTTTGGCAGATCCGGCTGGCATATGTGTATCCCGAGGTGCCTACGATCAGATAAAAAAGAAGCTGGTTTTCGGTTTTGAATATATTGGGGAACACCCTGTAAAAAACATATCTGAACCAGTAAGAGTTTACAAAGTCCTGATGGACTCTGATTCTCCAAAGCCTTTAGTGGCTGAACCTCTTGAGTTGCCGGACAAACCATCTATTGCGGTTTTGCCGTTCGATAATATGAACAAAGATCCTGATCAGGAATACTTTAGTGATGGTCTGACTGAGCAGATCATCAATGGATTGTGCAAGGTGAACAACCTTTTCGTAATTGCAAGAAACTCATCCTTCGCCTACAAAGGCCAATCGATTAGCGTCAAGCAGATTGCCCGGGAATTGGGTGTCAAATACATACTTGAAGGAAGCGTTCAGAAAGCTGGAGATCGAGTACGGATAACAGCACAATTGATCAATGCCACAACCGGTTATCACATGTGGTCAGAACGCTATGACCGGGATCTGTCTGACATATTTGCTTTGCAAGATGAAATCACGATGAAGCTCATTTCTGCAATGATGGTAAACCTAACTGCCGGGGAACAGGCTCGTCTCTGGGAAGGAGGAACAACAAATATACAAGCCTATGATAGACTTATGCGAGGACACAATTGTTTTATTCGCAATAACGAAAAAGATAATAAACAGGCACAGCAATTTTATAAGGAGGCCATCAAAATCGATAAGGATTGGTCCTTCCCTTACGCCATGATAGGCTTTACACATCTTTTTAATCTCCTTTACAGGTGGAGTAAGTCTCCAATAAAATCCTTTGAGGAAGCCGAGAAAAATGTTGAAAAAGCTCTTATCCTGAATGCTTCTCTTGATATAGCCCATAGCTTGTTGGGATGGATCTATCTGTTTAAGAGGCAACATGACATGGCAATTAAAGAAGGAGAGCGAGCTATTGAGCTTAACCCTAATGGGGCTGAAGCCCACGGACAATTGGCATTTATCCTTTGTTTGTCAGATGAAACAGAATTAGCTATCAAGTTGCTCAAGAGGGCACTTCGGCTCGATCCAATTCCACCCCCTCATTTTTATATCATTCTGGCAATGGCTTACCGAAACAAAGGACGATATGAGAAAGCAATAGAGTTATCTGAAAAGGGTCTTGTTGGCAATCCTGATCAGCTTGCGGTGTATCTTACTTTAGCCGCTTCCTACTGGTTTTTAAACCAAACTGAAAAGGCACACAAGGCTGTCGAGGAAGTCCTGAGAATAGATCCGAACTTCTCTCTTGAATATCACGCAAAGACGATGCCATATAAGAACCAGGAAACTGGGGATAAATTTGCTGATGCACTTCGCAAGGCAGGTCTCCCCGACTGACCATTTCTACAATTTTTATATACGACAGGCCGTTGATTACTCCAACAAAACGGTAGATATAAGACCCCTGAAATTTTGCCGGTGTGCGATTATTATCACAACCGGCCGTATCTTGCATTTATAGGATTCTCCCATGATACGTTGGGCATGACCAGATGGTATCGGCAATATTGCAATAGATTCCAAAATACAAGATGTTCTCCATCACAGGTTGATGCCAACATGGAATATCGGCGAGGTAGATTTATTACTGAACTCACTGTAACCCCATATATTGCACCCACCCCGAAAGTATTGAAAGAGAGGCCTCACCGATGAAACTCATTTTTGTCAACATTATGCACGATTTGTACAATCTTGATTCGACAGCGAACATCTCCCAACCGCCAGTGCCGCTTGGGGTCTTGAACTCCGTAACGCCCAAAGCCATCGAGACGGCCCTGATTGACGAGCAGACGGACAGGGTTCGATACGACGGCGATGTGTTTGCATTTACCCTGGCGACCCAGTTCACCGGCAAGGCATACCGTTATGCTGACGACCTGCGCGCTGCCGGCAAGAAAGTCATCATGGGCGGCATTCATGTCACCGTCCGCCCGGAGGAGGCCATGCGCCACGCGGATGCCGTGGTAACCGGTGAGGCCGAAACCCTCTGGCCGACGGTCTGCGCGGACCTTCTGGCGGGAACACTCAAGGAGCGGTACACCGGCTCGCCCACGCCTCCCTTGCGGATGGTGCCAACCGACTACCGTTTCTTCGGGGACCGGCCTTATCTCACGCCGGCCTCTCTCTTTGCTACCCGGGGTTGCAACCACCGGTGCTCTTTCTGCGTGAGTTCACGCTTCATGGGGCCGTTTCGGGCCAAACCGCTGGCGGTGCTCGAAAGGGAGATCGATCAACTGCAGGAACTCTATCCAGCCGCGCACCTGCAGTTCACGGACGACAACCTTCTGGCCGATCGGGGCCACGCTGCTGAGGTGCTCGCCTTGCTGCGTCGGAAGAAGCGACGTTTTGTCACGATGATGACGCTCGACCAGTTCTGCGACAGTGCCCTCATGCAGGAAATGGCCAATTCCGGTTGCCTGGGTGTGGCGGTGGGGGTCGAATCCGTGGACGACGATAATTGTCTTTCCGTGGGCAAGCGACAAAACGTAGGCCAACCATTCCCGGAGGCCGTCCGCAGCGCGAACGAACTGGGGATCCAGGTAGCCGCCCTCCTCATGGTGGGCCTCCCTCACGACACACCGGAAAAGCTTGTGCGCACCCAACGCTACCTTGAAGAGGTTCCGTGCGCACTGTACGACCTGCGCGTTCTGCGCATCTATCCAGGTTCCCCGCTCTACGACAGCATGCTCTCCAGCGGTAACGTGACGGACGCCTGGTGGCTGGGAAAAGAACCCGTAACGACCAACTATTTTCTTCCCGGTCACCTGCGCGTGCACTTCAAGCACCCCCACTTCAGCCCGATGCAGCTTCAGCAGTCGACGCTCAAGCTCACGAGCGAACTAGACAGGATGAACGCTGGCGCCGTTGCGAACGTGATGCGCGTCGGCCGCCGGGGAGGCGCGAAGAAGTTTGCGGCCTTGATCTTGGCTGCCAGAAGCCGGGTGGCGAAGCAGGCGCGGGGGCTTCTGGCGCAGGTGGAACAGTCCATGGAAACGGAAACGCCGCTGGCCCGAGCCACCTCTGAGTAGCACGTTACCGAATCATTAGCATCGTTCCTACTGTTGCTGCATTTTGAGGACTTCTCGGGTGGTGGATTACTTTATTCGATTTTCACCTGAACACTGACATGATCAAATGTTTCTGATATGTTTAAGAAATTGAGATTATTTCTAATTTAATAATTGGCAAAAAGTAGTTTAATCTCTTATGAAAGATAGCATACCTAACTTATTGAGTGGATTCCGCCTTATTGCGGCGCCTCTTATGCTCTATCTATCTTGGATGGGTTGTCGAATAACTTTTCTTGCTTTACTTGTGCTTGCTTTATTATCGGATGCAATTGATGGTTTTATTGCGAGAAGACTAAACATTAATTCTGATATAGGGGCTAAACTAGACAGTTGGGGAGATTTGGCAACTTATCTTACAGTGCCGATTTGTATTTGGTGGCTATGGCCAGAGATAGTGAAACAAGAGGCACTCTTTGTAATAATAGTGCTCGGAGCATATATTGTGCCGTTAATAGCTGGTTTCGCAAGGTTTCGAAAGCTACCAAGCTATCACACGTGGGGGGCCAAAATATCCGCAGTTTTGATGAGCATTGCTGTTTTTACTCTGCTAATGACAGATATTTCATTGCCTTTCAGATGTGCTGCTTTAGTCCAAGCTTTAGTAGCGTGTGAGGAGGTGGCTATTACATTGAAACTACCTGAGTTAAAGAGCAACGTTAGATCTGTTTGGCACGTTAAAAAAATTAATAACAGAGACCGAAGACATACATAGTTTTTAGGAAATTTTCATAACCTTTTTATTCGACCATAATTTCAAACCGGTTCAAACGAGCAAGTTACATACACTTGTGACATCATACAGGGTGCTATGAACCTGAGATATGTATCACATGCTATCGCTGGAAAATTAAGCCAACCATAAACTGCAATAGCTCCAACAAAACGGTCGTCCATCAGGCACCTGAAAAATTACCGGTGTGCGATTACTATCACCACCGACCATATCTTGCATTGGTAGGGGCTCCCGTGGTACGTTGGGGATGGCCAAATGGTATCGGCAATAATTTCGTTAATTTTGATAACTGGACATCTCTCCATTTATCACCGGTTGGCCTAAAAGTGGAATACTGCCAAGATATATGGCCGTTTTCAAAGTGTGTTTTTCGTGCAATGGTTTCAATGTGAAAGCGATTTTTAGTTGATACTGACAAATGAGCTTGACTTTTATCAACCCATTCCACTATAAAAAGTATTACACGCTAAAATACATCTAATAACTGTCTT
>Ga0164315_10000996_pt1 | contig 20810 bp, 22 predicted proteins | sample GuaBasSedimGuay6_FD_113737 | JGI IMG/M metagenome (GOLD analysis project Ga0164315, IMG submission 113737) | Subseafloor sediment microbial communities from Guaymas Basin, Gulf of California, Mexico - Guay6, Core 4569-2, 0-3 cm | ecosystem: Environmental > Aquatic > Marine > Hydrothermal vents... | reverse complement strand
GGACCCTGTGGGCCTTCAGCACCACCACCACCACTACCGATGGTCAGATCAAATTCAGCTTTCTTCTTACCTTTATCACCCTGGCGAACGGTGAGTTTGTAATCACCATCCGGTACCACCGGTGTTTCAACTTCAATCAGACCTTCATCCCAATAGGTCACTGTTAAAGGACCCTGGATACCCAGGCTGACAGACGGGTTATCAAAGTCGTTGCCGATGATTTGAGTAACCGGGTTCTCAACTGAAGTATCGACAAATACCTCAGAGATCACAGGCTTTTTGACTTTCTCTGGTTTGTCTTTATCCGGTTTGGCTAACGCTGGAAATGAAAATGCTAGTAGAAAACTGCAAATTATTAATAAAGTGAATTGAGTTAAATTCAGACTCGAATAAGTCTGCCCCTTAAGGATTGTATATCTCATTACTGTAGACTCCCTGTCGTTGTTAATGCACACAACAAATTCCCTGTCGTGGCAATAGAAGACTGAGAAGAATCCTCCCCCTAAAGGAGTTTCTCTCAGTGTTGGTAGGCCCCTTGCCTTACTCTTGATTATAAGATATGCGCGCAGAAAGTCCAGTCGGTTTGTGAACTTTCGTCAATGCATCCCGGTATCGTAAAGGACTTTTTACTATACTTGGTTTAAGCGCGTAATTTAGAAGACGCCTGGCACCAGCCAATTACTACGCTTTTTATATTCCTTCCACTGGGGATAACGCGAAAGACTGGCTTCTTTCATCATCATGTTGACTGCAAACAGACCCATCCAGACCCAGGCCAATACCAGAACAGGCAGCCAGTGCCAGACCATCAATGCAAAACTGCCGTAAATTAGCATTTCGCCCAGGTAGTTGGGGTGCCGGATGTAGCGGTGCATACCATTGTCAATTAATCCTGACCGGTGTTTCAGGGTGAAAAACTTCTGTGCATCCGCTGCAATCATGATGACACTGCCGATTATGCACATGCTGATACACAGGGCATACCAGGCACCGTCAGGCAGGGGGTAATCCGGCACAGACACCCCGGATATCAATAACCAGCCGAATACCCAGTACCAGCCCAACACGGCGAGAAATGCATTGATGCCACCACCGATGGTGATTCTTTTTTGCCATGAAGGATCCGGGAAGGATACATCCTTGATGAACCAGATAATCCCATAACTTCCCTGCAATGCGAGATATATCCACGCGGTCACTGAAAAATTCTGGTAATACCACATCAGGAAACCCAGGAAGAAAAAGGTCCCGCATTTCTGAAAATTGATCACCCAGGAAAATTTCCATGGACGCGGACCACCACCAAAATCACTGACTGCGTAGTTTGTGAAACGATTCAGACTTGTTGCCCATGCGGGAACCGTCTGCCTGGTCAAAGTCTCCTCTGCTTGTTCTTTAGTCACGCAGATCAGGGTACTTCAAATCCACACATGGGGAAACCTTTCGGACTGAACCCAATATTCCTATGCTACCATTGGAACACCCCTGTATTGATCAGGGTGCGGAGCAGGGAAATCCGCCTCAATGCTTACTGATGTCTGGACTTGAAAATGACGAAAGTACTAATCGTTGATGACTCCCCGTTTACACGTAACCTGTTAGGGGTGATTATTAAGATGGGCGGGCATGAAGTTGCCGGTGTTGCGGAGGATGGCAAGCAGGCGTTAGAAATGTTCAGAAGCCTCCGACCGGAACTGGTCACGCTGGACTGGTTGATGCCGAGTAAAAGTGGTGAGGCCGTGCTCAAAAAAATCATTATGCTGGACCCAAATGCAAAGGTGATCATGATTACAGGCTGGGCAAACAAGAGTATTGAGGGCAGGGTTCTGGCAGCGGGAGCGAAAGCATTCCTTGAAAAATCCAACGTACAAAAGGATCTCCTGAATGTCATTGATCAGGTCATGGGGGAGACACCAGTGCAGTGTAAACCCTAAAACTCCCGTAACCTGAAGGTGGGTTGACCTTGCTGGTCAATCAGACCCAGGTTGAGTAGGTAAGCACGTGCTTCATCGGCATCTCCTTCAAACCACGCCCGTGCCGAGCCAAGTCTGAAAGTGTATCCCCAGCGATCCATATCCCTGAACATTCGTAAGCGGCCAAAATGATCAATATGATCGCTCAATAGAATCTGCAGGAAACAAACGGCATTCTCCTCGTCATAGTCACCACCGGCATCGGTATGCACACCCTCACGGCGGGATTTATCCATACATATATAATGACAGGTCTCATGGAGTACGGAATGCAACGGTGTATCGCTCCTCACCAGTAATTCATCGCCGATGAGGCCTGCCTCTTCGTCACCCCAGTAACTACCGGGTATTTCACAGCCTGATTCAATGGTCTTGAGTGATAACCCGTAACGGGACAGCAGGCGTGAGACTGAAAATACTTCAATATCGGCCAGTCGCATCACAGCCTTGCTGTCGCCAGAGTCATGCTTGGATTGTAAAATCGTTTCGTTCATTGGTTTTCTATATAAATATGACTATCAGAACATGGGAATATAACCCGTCTGCGTTATGATGCTAAGTGAATTATCTGGAATTGGGCATGGACATACTTCAGGGCAAACACCGACCAATAGAATTGTTCCGTTACGCGGGTATGTTTTTGTGGTTTTGCGCCGGAATCCCACTGCTATTGATACGGGTCATTTACCTTCAACCATTGCCGCTGGAATTGTACATTGCCTGGGTCATGTTGCACGGTTTGTTCGGTTTGTTGTACTGGAACCTGACGCGCTACCTGCCGGAACGCACATCCATCAGTTCCCGTCTACTGTATCTTGCCCTGTTGACCGGAAGCGCATTGGGAATCAGTATTGTCTCCCAATCGTCCCTTGGCGGGATATTATTGTTAATTGTCTCAATTTTATTGCCCTGGATGCTGACGATAGTTCCTGCGGTTGCCTGGCTGATTGCGCAAAACGTGCTGCTCGCGGTCGCCGTAAGCCAGATTCCGGAGATAAGTCTGAGTGAGGTTTCGACCAATGCCGGTTTCTTACTCGGCATATCCCTGTTTGCATTCATGAGTTCGGTGGTCGTTTTGCGTCAGAATGCTGCCCGTGACGAATTGCGCCGGGTTAACTCGGAACTGCGTGCCACCCAGTCACTGCTGGCCGAAAACACCCGCATTGCAGAACGTGTGCGTATTGCCCGTGAACTGCATGATCTGGTTGGTCATCACCTGACCGCCCTGACACTGAATCTCGAAGTGGTGACACACCTCGTGGATGGCAAAGTGCTGGAGCACGTACAACAGGCACATTCCCTGGCCAGGTTATTACTGGCTGACGTACGTGAGGTCGTCAGTGATATGCGTCAGGATGACATGGTCAACCTGGCCGATGCGCTCCACACCCTGATTGAAGGTGTTCCCAAACCACGGATACATCTCGATTTGCCTTCACAGGACGTCATGACTGAACCACAACGGGCGCAGGTTCTGTTACGTTGCGTGCAGGAAATGATTACCAACAGTGTGCGTCATGCACAGGCGGGTAATTTGTGGATTCGTCTGTCGATGACCCGTGATGGACTCGCCATGAGTGCGCGTGATGATGGTGTCGGTGCCGATAAGGTTGCCGTTGGAAATGGTCTGATGGGAATGGCCGAGCGACTGAAGCAATTGGGTGGTAAGCTTGAAATTGAATCAGAGCCAGGCGCGGGGTTTGCGCTGCATGCCTGGCTGCCGACTAAATTTTGATGGTGAAAACCACCCTGAAGGAGTGTGGAAAATGATTAAAGTGATGCTTGTAGACGATCAGAACCTGGTTCGCAAAGGTGTTCGCAGCCTGTTGGAACTGTCCGAGGAAATTGAAGTCATCGCGGAAGCCTCCGACGGAATCGAGGCCATTCAAACGATTCCGGAGATCGGTCCTGACGTGGTATTGCTGGATATGCGTATGCCGGGCAAGAACGGGCTCGATGTACTTCAGCAGTTGTCTGACGACGGCACCTTGCCACCGACCATTATCCTGACGACGTTTGATGATGACGAGATGGTACTGGCAGGTATCAAGGCCGGGGCCAAGGGCTTTCTGCTCAAAGATGTCAGTCTGGAGGAACTGGTTGGTGCGATTCGAACGGTGTCCCAGGGCGGATCAATGGTCAAGCCGGTGGTTACACAACGTCTGCTCAAAGGCCTGGAAAACATGCGTACTGATTTTTCCAGCCTGGACAGGCCAGACCCGCTAACAGAACGCGAAACCGAGATACTCAGGCTGATGGCTGGTGGTTACAGTAACAAGGAAATAGCAAACTCACTGGGTGTTGCCGAAGGCACGGTTAAAAATCACGTCTCCAATATCCTTTCGAAAATGGGTGTGCGGGATCGTACCCGTGCCGTGCTCAAAGCCTTCGAGCTGGGGCTGTTATAGGGTTGTAAAATAAAGGCGGCTTTTCAGGACGCCTTGTCGAGATGATCGAATTTGCGTTTTAAGTCTTCTTCAGGGCTGGTAACAATGCGTTCCAATGTTTCCACGCGCTCACGCAAATTATTTTCCATGGCATCCAGCTTGGCATCAATTGCCTTAAGCTCTTTTTCAATTTTTGCACTGCTTTGTTTCTTGTCTTTATCCTGAAAAATTCCGGCTATTATGCCGGCTACCGCTATCAGGGCGATTGCTGTCCACATGCTCATCGTTTTTCCTCCATTGACCTGTAACTAATATAAACTCTGCACGATTGAAGCAACAGTGAGAAAAGTCATAGGGCAGGGCTACCGGGTCGGTCGCTACGACGTATGCCTTCGGGCAATGGATCATGATCGGTGACCTCGATGTGGTCTTCGAAATGTATACGTTCCATCAGGTAACAGAGGCAATCCTGCTGTATGACCCTGCGGTCCAGGGTCAGCATGGACGGCATGATTTCGCTGACGGTTTCAATCTGGCGACGGTCAAATCTGAAATATTTTCTTGTGACGTCGGTACCATCGATATCTGTTGCCATCAGTGGCCATTCAGGGCCGCCATTCACATCGCCGAGGGAGATCCCGCTAGGCAACTCCTGAAAATTAAGAACATCCAGATTTTCTCTGAATGCGATTTCAGTAGGCACGTGGCCAAAACCAAACAGCACATCATCATGAACCTGAACCGTGGCAACCATGTGAAATAAATGCACATCATCCGCATTCAGTGGTGTAGTCGGAATATCGCTCAGGTGCATACAGGTTTCCAGAAATCCGATGCAATGATCAGTGCCGTGCACCTCACCGGCCTGGCCGCATTCCAGTGTCGTGGATGGAAAGAATTTGGAGAGTGCCAGCGATTGTGTTCCCTGGGGCATTTTGAAATAAACCACCTTGGAAGAAAAATAGGAGGCCAGATGTAAAAACTCGGGACGGATGCGGTTTATGGCTGCATAATGAGGATTCAGACCGGTATTGTTATGAAAATCGATGGCGGCCATTGGCGAAAGCGAACGCATACGCTCGGTAACCTGCTGGAACAATTTTCCGATATCGCTGTCATCATGACTGCCACCCGGCCAGCAACGGTTGTAATCGAGTTGGTCATCAAGGCGGCGCAGGCGATATTTTGCAGCATGTGTATTGCCAATCAGAATGGATAACGAGCGGGGTAGCTGATCATACTCATAATGGCTTTTTAACAGGCGCCGGATAGCTTCCCAGCCAGTGACTTCATTGCCATGCTGCAAAACGGTCACGAACAGGGGTTGCGGATTTTTACCTTGCAGGTGAATCAATGTAGGGCCATTGAGTGCATCGTGTAATGCAGATGCCGGACGCTCCAATAATCCAGCAGGTAAATGGTCAAGTTCGATGAGATTCACAATTAAACAATGCCGCCCTTAAAAAACGGTTAACAATACAGACAATAATTGGATAAATCCATGATCGAAGCTAAATCGTTGTGTAAATCTTACGGCTCTTTAAAAGCCGTGGATGATTTGAGTTTTACAGTTGAGGACGGGCAGGTGCTGGGTTTCCTGGGTCCCAATGGGGCCGGCAAATCCACCACCATGAAAATGTTAACGGGTTTTCTCACACCGACATCGGGAACCGCATTGATTAATGGTATCGATGTAGTGGATAGTTCGGTGGCAGCACGCAAGAATATTGGATATTTGCCCGAAGGTGCGCCGAGCTACGGTGAAATGACAGTTCTTCAGTTTATGCTCTTCGTGGCCCGCGCCAGGCTGATTGATAAGAATGACGTGGTGAGTAGTGTCGAAAGGGTGATTGAGAAACTGAATCTGACCGAAGTAAAACACCAGCCGATCGAAACCCTGTCGAAAGGTTTCAAGCGCCGTGTAGGACTGGCCCAGGCGATCATCCATGATCCGCAAATTCTGATTCTGGATGAACCGACAGATGGTCTGGATCCCAACCAGAAGCGTGAGGTCCGTCGCCTGATCAGGGCAATGGCGAAGGATAAAATTATTATTATCTCGACACATATCCTGGAGGAAGTTGCCGCCCTCTGTAATCGCGTGATGATCATCGCCAACGGCAAGTTATTGGCAGATGACAGCCCACAGGGATTGATCGGGCGTTCGCGTTATCACAATGCGGTCTCACTGGTGGTGGAATCGGCGGAGAAAGTGGCCAGTTCTCTGAGTGAACTGCCACAAGTGGCCAGGGCGGAACTCAGGGAAGGTGAATTGACCCTGTTTCCGTCCGGAGAGGGTGGTTTGTTCGAGGCGGTAACCGCTGCAGTGAGTGAAAATCAGTGGCAGGTTTCCGCATTGCGACTCGAAGTCGGACGACTTGATGAGGTTTTCCACACCATCACTCGCCCGGAGGCGTCAGCATGAATGGCATGATCAATATAATGCGCAGGGAATTGACCGGTTATTTTGCTACGCCGGTTGCCTACGTTTTTCTGATTATATTCCTGGTGATGACCGGCATATTTACTTTTTACCTGGGCAATTTCTATGAACGTGGCTTCGCGGACCTTGATCCATTTTTTCGATTCCACCCATGGCTGTACCTGTTCCTCATACCGGCGATTTCCATGCGTTTGTGGGCTGAAGAGCGACGTTCAGGAACCATCGAACTGTTATTTACTCTACCGCTGACGACCTGCCAGGCGGTATTGGGTAAGTTTCTGGCAGCCTGGTTTTTTATCGGGCTGGCACTGCTGTTGACATTGCCGATGTGGATCACGGTGAATTACCTCGGTGCACCGGATAACGGTGTCATACTGGCTGCATATCTCGGAAGCTGGCTGATGGCTGGCGGGTTCCTGGCGATTGGCTCGTGTATGTCAGCACTGACGCGAAACCAGGTGGTTGCGTTCATTCTCAGTATCGTCGTGTGTTTCCTGTTCTTGTTGAGCGGGCTGCCGATGGTGATGAACCTGTTCAGCGGATGGGCACCGCAAATATTCCTTGATGGCATTGCCAGTCTTAGCTTTCTGAAGCACTTTGCGGATATTTCAAAGGGCGTCATCGATTCACGTGATCTTGTTTATTTTGTGCTGGTGATTGGCTTCTGGCTACTTGCCAATGTACTGATACTTGATATGAAAAAGGCCGACTGATGGAAAAACAGAATCGCTCCATTTTTTCAGCAGGCATCCTGGTTCTGCTGGTCATCCTGTTTGTGACCCTGACCATACTGTCATCCGTTTTTCTGAAAGGTATGCGTTTTGATCTGACCGAAAACAAGCTGTACACACTCAGTGACGGTACCCGGAACATCCTGAAAAACATGGATGAGCCGGTCAATCTGTACCTCTACTTTTCTGAAGATGTCAGCCGCGAATTACCCCAGTTCCGCAGCTATGCGCGCTGGGCCGGTGAGATGCTGGAAGAGTTCGCAAATTACAGTGGTGGAAAATTGTTGCTGCAGCGTGTGAACCCGATACCTTTCTCACCTGAGGAAGACCAGGCCGCACAGTATGGCCTGCAAGGGGTTCCGGTGGGTACGGCCGGTGACATGCTTTATTTTGGCCTGGTAGGCACCAATTCGCTTGATGGTCTCCAGGTCATACCTTTTCTGCAGCCTGAAAAGGAGAAGTTTCTGGAATATGATCTTGCCAAGATTGTCTCCTCCTTATCACACCCGACACACAGAAAAGTTGGCCTGATATCCGCATTGGATATGAAACCGGGATTTGATCCGGCAACGCAAAGCATGCGTGAGGCCTGGGTCATTTATCAGCAGTTCAGCCAGCTGTTTGAACTGGAGGATATATCGGTCGATGCAGATGCTCTGCCCGATGATCTGGAGTTGCTGATACTGGTGCATCCAAAAAATTTAAGCGAAAATATGCTGTATCAGATTGACCAATATGTTCTGAGTGGTGGAAGAGCTTTGGTATTTATGGACCCGATGGCAGAGGCCGACCTGGGTGGCGATCCCAATGACCCCATGGCGAGAATGAATGCGGGCGGCAGCTCAACGCTGGGTTCACTGCTGGATGCCTGGGGTGTCGGTTTTGATACCGATCTGGTCATTGGTGACTATGCCTATGCCCTGCAGGTCACTGGCGCACCGGGACAACCACCTGTGCGGCACCTGGGTATTTTGTCGGTCAAAACCGATGGTATAAACAATACAGATGCAGCCACCGCAGACCTGAATTCGGTAAATCTTTCATCGACCGGATGGCTGGCTCCACTTGAGGGTGCTGCAACGGTATTTGAACCACTGGTGGAGAGCAGCGAGAACGCGGCGCCCATTGAAGCCGCACGTCTCAGGTTCCTGTCCAATCCCCAGGATCTTTCCAGAGATTTTCAACCCACCGGTGATAAATTCACACTGGCCGCCCGTATTACCGGCCAGGCTAAAACAGCCTTTGAACAACCGCCGGAAGGTCTGCCGATAACAGGGCACCTGGCAGAGTCTGACACATCGGGAATCAGCGTGGTGATGTTCGCTGATACCGACGTACTGACAGATCGCTTGTGGGTGCAAAAACAGAATTTTCTTGGCCAGACGGTTAGCAATTCATTTGCGGATAATGGCACGCTGGTTGTTAATCTGGCTGACCAGTTACTGGGCAGTACCGATTTGATCGGGATACGTGCCCGTGCCAGTACCAACCGGCAATTCGACCGTGTGCAAGCCCTCAAGCTGTCTGCAGAAGCGCGTTTCCGCGATACGGAAGAACGTTTGCAGGCCGAGTTGGAAGAAACCGAGCGGACCTTGACGGAAATGCAATCGGTACGACAGGATGGTGAACTCACGGTGTTGACCTCCCAACAGCAGGAGGAAGTACAGCGCTTCGTCGATCGGAAACTACAAATCCGTGCCGAATTGCGCCAGGTACAACATGACCTGTCCAGGGATATCGAGGCACTGGGTATGCGGCTTAAATTTATCAATATTGTATTGGTGCCGGTGCTGATTGTCATAGCTGCACTGGTCTTTGGGCAAATACGACGCAGGCGTCGGGAGAGAGGTGGTCAATGAAACGACGTTTTCTTTACCTGGTTGTTCTGACCTCGCTTGCCCTGCTGGCACTCTGGGTGTTTACGCTCAAGGACGAGTCGCCGGACAGGTCTGCGGCAGACACCCTGTTGTTGCCGGAAATTTCAGAACAGATCAACATCGTAGATCGCGTTGAAATAGTCACTGCCGGCAATCAAGTGGTTGCAACTTTGCTTAAGAGCGATAAAGGATGGCAACTTGAGCAGATGGGTGGTTACCGCGCGGATTGGCCAGGTTTGCAGACGCTGCTTTCTGCACTGGCCCAGGCCAGGGTGGTCGAAACAAAAACTGATAAACCGGAATACTACAACCGACTCGGTGTTGAAGACATTACTGCCGCAGATGCCGACAGCGTGTTGGTCAAACTTGGTATCGGTGATCAAACCACCGGTGTACTGATTGGTCACCAGGCACAGGCAAGGCAAGGTCAATACGTTCGTCTGCAAAATTCTGCAGCCAGTGCATTAATCGATCGCAGGCTTGACGTTTCCACCGAGTCATCAGACTGGGTGGATGCAACGATTGTTGACATCAACGCCGCCGAGGTCGCCGAGGTTGAGATTATTCATCCGACGGGAGAAAGGGTGCTGGTGATGAGGTTTTCAGCAGATCAGACCGATTTCGATCTTGCGGGTTTGCCGTCAGACCGGGAAGTTAAAAGTAGCTGGGCTGTGAATTCGCTGGGTTCAGTTTTTTCAATGCTGGAATTGGAAACAGTCCATGCTGAGGGCAGTGTTGACTGGAGTGACGCTGTAAGGATGCGCCTGTTGATGTTTTCAGGTGTGGAGATCATAGCCGAAATGCTTGAAGCAGCAGATGAATACCTGTTGCGACTGAGTGCCAGTCATCCTGGCGCCAATGTGATAGACAAACAGGTGAACGATGTTGAAAGTACCGAATCGCAGAAGGAAATTAATAATCAGGCTGCGATTGATGTCGCAAAAGCAGTAGAGGACATTAATCAAAAAACAGCTGGCTGGATTTATTCTATTCCAAAAAACAAATATGATGCGATGGTTAAGAAGCCTGAAGACCTGTTAAAGCCCCAGGAGTCGGTATGAACGGTTCCCCGCGCGGGCGGTTGCACTCCGGCGGCAATAATGAGCCGGCTCCGATATAGCCGTAAACAGGCCGTCGCAACACTCAAGTCGAATTGTGCGTATATGGCTGCTTGAATAAGCTGCGAAAATACCGCATGTTATTAGCCTGATAACGTTCAAAGGCATTCAAAATGAACCTGCTAAACCACTTTATTCTCCAGCATCTCCAGATTTCTATCTTGCAGGGTGAACTATTGCATGTCTCGAAGGAAGGTGCCATGAAGGACGCCAAGGTTGAAATGAACCTGACACCACGGCTGATGGAAATGGACTCCGGTGATAATTTACCGTCTTACCAGGTCAGTGCACGCTTGACTTGCATCGGTGGTGCCAGTGAAAAACCCGGGCCTGCATTTAAAGCAAAGGTCGGTATCGAAACGGTTTACCAGCAATCTTCCGGTGAGCCGATCGATATATCTGAATTCACCAACCACCATGCCACCCTGGCACGACAGATTTATCCGCTCCTGGCACAGGAGCTACGTGGCTTGTTGACACGTATGGGTCTCTCCAATATCCAACTGCCCTTTGATCTGAATCCACGCTCAAAGACTATCAGTGTTTCCCCGGATGAGGTTCGCAGTCGAGTGCACTGAGGATTGGGTTTTCAGATGGCAGCTCCGCGATAGAAGATAGCCTTGAGCAGGAAGAAAAACACTATTGCAAGAATACCGCCGGCAGGTAAAGTAACAAGCCAGGACAACATGATATTGCGTACAACACGCAGGTTGAGGGCACCAATGCCACGGGCCATCCCCACTCCCAAAATAGCACCCACCAGTGTGTGAGTTGTGGAAACGGGTATACCGGTAGCTGATGCGATAACAACCGTTGAAGCGGCGGCCAATTCGGCGGCAAAGCCACGTGAAGGTGTGAGCTCGGTAATTCTACGCCCAACCGTCTGGATGACCCGCCAGCCATAGGTTGCCAGACCGATTACGATTCCAATACCACCCAGCAACAGGATCCAGGTAGACAGCGCAGATTCTTGCACCACTGCTCCGTTTTTAACGATGCTTACAACGGCTGCTACCGGGCCAACGGCGTTGGCCACATCATTCGAGCCGTGAGCAAACGCCATACCACAGGCAGTGAATATCATCAAAATACCAAAGATTTTTTCCACGTTGGCAAAACGGAAATCAGAATCCTCGTTCGGGATGATCTTGATTCTTTTGATCGCCAGTACTCCGATCGTCATTGTGATCATGCCGCTGGCAGCGGCCACCATGACCGACTCGCCATAACTCAGGTCCAAACCAATATGTTTCAGGCCTTTGAGCATGGTGACCAACGCCAGTATAAAACCGACTGCGAAAATGTAAAAAGGTACATATTTACGCGCATTAGCCAGGGGGTCCTTGCTGCCCAGGATCAATTTTTGCACACTCATGAAAATTAAAAACGCCAGAACGCCTGACATCAAGGGTGAGATGACCCACGACGCAGCAATGGTGACAACCTTGGACCAATACACGGATTCCACACCGATTCCAACTGCCGCAAAACCCACGATGGCACCAACAACTGAATGGGTTGTGGACACCGGCCAGCCTTTTCTGGAAGCGACGAGCAGCCAGACACCAGCAGCCAAAAGTGCTGCCAGCATCCCGAAAACCAGTAATTCAGGATCGTCGATTACCTGCGTGGCATCAATGATGCCCTTGCGAATGGTCGAGGTTACCTGGCCACCAGCCAGGAAAGCACCGGCAAACTCAAATACTGCAGCAACCAGTATCGCCTGCTTGATAGTCAATGCTTTTGAACCAACGGATGTGGCCATCGCATTGGCCACGTCGTTGGCGCCGATGCCCCAGGCCATGAACAAGCCAAAAACAGCCGCCAGGCCTAAATACCAGAGCGAAAATTCCAATGTCTTTATTCCTTGGGCTCAGGGTTTCAACGGGCCAGCATCAATTGCAGACGACTGCCAACGCGTTGCGCCCGGTCAGCAATGTTTCCAGTGGTGTCGATAACTTTGTACAGGAACATGATATTAACCGGGTGCAGTTCATTCTCAAGTTTGAATAGTTCATTTCGAAGTGCAACCTGTTGCTCATCGGTTTGCTGCTCAATGGTATCGAGTTTTATCAGCAAACGACCTACGCGTTTTCTCTCAACTTTACCGAACCCGGTTTCGATCAGTTCGTCCAGTTCACAGATGGCAACATACGCTTGTTTACAGGCATTGACGCTCTGTTTCACCAGTTTTCTATAGCTTTTCCTCATGGACTTGGGAATACGCATATCGCGCCCGACGATTAATCCGGCAACATCTCTCGCGCTACCGGCAACCATGTCTTGCATGGTAAGCACTTCGAGAACATCACGCCGGTCTATCGGCATAAACAGACTGCTTGGCAGACGCAGACGAAGCTCCTTTTTGAGGATGTCAGCTTCATTTTCCATCTCTACGATATTTTGCTGATGCAGCGTGTATGCTTCCTTATCACTTGCCAGTACCGCACGTGTGAAGGGAACGAGTTCGGAAACACATGAGACGACCTTCTCCATGTGTTGTTGTAATGGTTTGACGGGTGATTTCCCGAATATGCCACTGAAATAGCTACCGGACATGTTTATTCCTCTGGAACCCTAAATGTTTTAAACAGGAGACTTGTAGAACATATATCGACATTTTACATGACATTGCTATGTGGCGGAGTTGGCAGGACAAATATTTTCTGAATCTTGTAGGATACTCGGTAAAATATGAATGGATCGGGTCATTTTGAGGCATTTTTAAACACTGATGATCCAGGGAAACAATGAAAACGATTGTCGAAAATAAGAGAGATAACGAGAAAACTCCATTTCTGCGGGGTATCCTGATCCGTAGCCTGTTGGATGCCGGTCTTTCTTTCGAGGATGCATATGAGGTTACCAACAAGGTTCGGAACGAGATTGGTAACAGGAAAGAAATAACCACGGAAGAACTCCAGCTACAGGTCTCCCGCTTGCTGGAAGAACTGGGTGAAAAGGAAATTCTCGAACAGTATTGCTTTCCGTCGGTGGCTCCACCCAGGATACTGGTTAGCAACGAGGCGGGTGTCGAACATGCTTTTTCGCGTGGTCGAAAAGCAAGGTACCTGCGTTCAAGCGGTTTGAAAACCGAGAAGGCCGAATACCTGACAGAGTTAATTTTTGCCAAGTTGATTACAGCGGGTATCAGTTCCATTTCAACCCTGGAGCTTGGTTACCTGACCTATTTGTGTCTTCAGCAGGAAGTGAGTGAAAAGGCTGCAAAACGGTACCTGGTCTGGTCACAGTTTCAAAACAGCAATCGGCCGTTGATCCTGTTGATTGGTGGAACCGTAGCATCGGGAAAAAGCACGATCGCTACAGAGATTGCCCCGCTGCTGGAAATCGTCCGTATCCAGTCTACCGATATGTTACGCGAAGTCATGCGTATGATGATTCCGAAGCGCTTGCTTCCCGTACTACATACGTCATCTTTTATTGCCTGGAAAGCGTTACCAATTCGTGATGAGGAAGATCGTGATTTCGATCAGTTGGTCGCAGAAGGCTATCGTAACCAGGCCGAATTGCTGGCAGTACCTTGTGAAGCAGTTTTGCAGCGTGCCGTCGAGGAAAATGTCCCCATCATCCTGGAAGGTATCCACGCCCACCCGGAGTTGCTTAACCTGACCCGTAATGATTCGGAAGCCATCAAGGTCTATGTCATGCTGGCAGTGTTGAAATCAAAGAAACTGAAATCCCGCCTACAGGGCCGTGGCGTGGATGTTCCGCAGAGAAAACCGAAAAGATACCTGAATAACCTGGATTCTATCTGGAGTCTGCAGTCATTCCTTTTGTCAGAAGCCGATCGTTATGATGTTCCGATCATCACCTCCGGAGATAGGGAAACGGTTGTTCTACAGATTGCCCAGCAGGTCAATATCGAACTGGCCAGGCACTTTAGTGGCACAGCGAGAGAGGTATTTGGTCCGGTGGTAGATCGGCTGGAAGCAAATCCTGATGCAAAAGCGTGGCATGAAAAAATTGCCATTTTGCGTGGTTGACGGTTTGATGAATCCATCAAATGTTGACAAGGGTGTTCTGCTTATCATTGACGGCTTGGGAGACCTTCCGGTACCTGAACTGGATGGTAAGACTCCTTTGGAAGCGGCGCACACACCAGTATTGGACCGATTGGCTGGCTCGGGATGGTATGGCCTGGTGGATCCGATTATACCGGGTGAAACCCCCAATACCCATTCCGGTACCGGAATGCTCATGGGGCTTTTGAGAAATCAGGCCGACCGGCTAAGCCGTGGTCCGGTGGAAGCTGCCGGGGCGGGTAGAGTGCTGGAACCGGGTGAAATTGCGATACGCGCCAATTTTGCCACCCTTGAGCCACTGCAAAATGGATTCAGGGTGGTGGATCGCAGGGCTGGCAGAATTACATCCGGAACTGATGTGTTGGCGGCCCTGCTGAATGATATGGATCTCGGTGACAACATTCACGGCAGTCTTTTGCCGACCGACCAGCATCGCGGTGCGTTGATACTCACAGGACCGGGTCTGGACGCGTCTGTCAGCGATACGGATCCGGGTAACAAATCCATGCCAGCCAGCTTAAAAAACTGTAGGGCCCTGACGCCTGACGCGGAATTAACAGCGTCCAAAATCAATCGCTTTATCTCTGAATCCCACCTACGCCTTGTTGATCATCCCATCAATATCGCCAGGGTGCACAATGGTCTTCAACGCGCAAACGGAATACTGACGCGGGGTGCGGGCACCTTGTTTGAACTGGACAATACCTTACACAATCTGGGCCTGGGTGTTGCGGTTGTAACGGGTTGCAACACGGTGCGTGGTCTGGGGCGTATCTTTGGCTTCAAGGCCATTGTGGATTCGAGGTTTACCGCCACGGTCAATACCGATTTGCACGCCAAAGTCGCGGCAGTCGTGTCAGCCCTGCATGATCACGATATGGTCTTTGTCCATGTCAAAGCCCCGGACATTTGTTCTCATGATCTTCAGCCATTAGTCAAACGTGATTTCCTGCAACATCTGGATGAATCATTGCAACCATTGCTGGAGACAGGGGCGGTTATTGCCGTTGCTGCAGATCACACAACCAACAGTAATACGGGGTTTCATACTGCTGACCCTGTTCCCGCACTAATCTGCAAGCTGAAACCGGGCGATGCGGGTGCTCCCGTCAAATTTGGAGAAAGCCAATGCAGGCAGGGAAACATGGAGCGTCAGCTGAGTGGTGAGTTTCTGTCACAGGTATTGAAAAAAATGGGTTATTCTCTGGTCTGAGGCTACATCACGGAAGCAATATCTCACGCGGTAAATGATCTCGGTCATGAACTGTAGTGTCAGCATGTGGCATTCTTTAAGATGTCACATTAGTGTCATATTTGACCGGTAGCATTTTATTGGTTTTACAATCAAATGGAGATTCCAAATGTTCAAGCACAATGCCGTGTCGGCTGCCTTTGTCATCATCATGTCTGCTTTACTCGTCGCCTGCGGTGGTGGGCAGGATCGTCAGGTTATTCAAAATAAGGGTTCGGATACCCTGGTTAACGTTGCCCAGGCATGGGCCGAAGCCTACCAGAAGGTCGATCCGGCTACGGTTGTTGCCGTGAGTGGTGGTGGTTCCGGAACGGGTATTGCAGCACTTATCAATGGCACCGTTGATATCGCTAAGCGAGTCGTGCGATGAAAGACAAGGAGATCAAGCTGGCCAAAGATGGTGGTCATGATCCCATCCAGCACATCGTAGGTTATGATGCATTGGCAGTGTATCTGCATGCGGATAACCCATTGACTTCTGTCAGTATTGAACAGCTTGCCGAAATTTATGGTGATGGTGGCGGTTACACCAGGTGGACCGATCTGGGTGTAGAGGTTCCCGGCTGTCAAGACCAGACCATTGTGGTTGTCAGTCGTCAGAATAATTCGGGCACCTATGCTTATTTCCGTGGGGCAATCCTGGGCAAAGGAGACTTCCGCCTCGGTACACGGGACATGCACGGTTCCAAGGACGTTGTCGACCTGGTTGAAAATACACCATGTGCGATCGGATACAGCGGGCTTGCCTATGCTACAGATCACCTCAAGTTGGCTTGTATATCACAGCAGACAGGTGGGCCATGCACCGATCCTTCAGTTGCCACTGCCAGTGATGGAAGCTATCCGATTGCCCGTCCATTGTTTATGTACACCAATGGTGAGCCCACCGGTTACGTGGGTCAGTACCTGAACTGGATCAAGAGCGAAACCGGTCAGTGCATTATTTCTGAGAAAGGATACGCACCAGCCACAGACGTCAACTGTGGCTGATTGACTTTAGAGTATATCCGGTTGTTGCAGGTCAACGTACTTGCAAACAACCATGCAGTAAAAATTGTTGATAGACTACTGTTCATCACAGGTTTAGCAGGAAGTTGATATGAGTCATTTTGAAGAGCGTATGGAAGCTGATCTGAAGATCATCAGGGACAAGGTCTGGAAGATTGGTGAAGATGTCGAAGCTGCTTTGCACAATGCCAAGAAGGTATTGATCTTGCGGGATAGTGAGTTGGCCTACAAAACTGTCCTGGATGATCACCCGATCAACCGGGAAACACGCGAATGTGACCGTCTGTGTCATACGTTTATTGCCCGTCACCTGCCGGGTGCCGGACCTTTGCGCGAGATGGCTTCAACTTCCCGTGTCAATGTAACCCTGGAAAGGATCGGGGATTATGCGGTGACCATTTGTCGTGAGGCATTGCAGATTACTTCTCCGCTATCTCCCCAGTTATCCAATTACGTTGATTCAGTGTTTGATGAGTCCATTTCAATTCTGTCCGATTCGCGTAAATCATTTAGAGATGGTAATGCCGAAATGGCCATTGCCCTGATGAAATCCGCCAAGCGCGTGCAGGGCAAGATGGATGGTGTGTACGAAACCCTTTTTGCAGAAGACGACCGTATGGACGGTGCCACCATGATGGCAGTTTTTGTCGTTTTCAATCTGCTCAAACGAATTGCAGACCAGGCAAAAAATATTTGCGACCAGACTGTCTATGCGGTGAGGGGTATCGCCAAAATCCCCAAGAAGTATCGAATTTTATTCCTGGCCCAGACCGGTTCGGGTCTTGGACAGTTAGCCACGGCTATTGGCAGGAAGAATTTTCCCCAGAGTGGACATTTTGCGACGGCGACCCCTGGAGCAGAGGAACTGGTCTCAGAAACCTTGCAGGCGTTCCTGGTTGAGAGAGCCTTGCCGGATGAGGACCTGGTTGCCGAGCAACTTGAGGCACTTAAGCATGATCTGGATGATTTTTTTGTCATCGTAAGCCTGAATAGCAAATTTGAAGACTACATACCGAAAGTTCCATTTCACACTTCGGCACTGAATTGGGAGTTGCCAGGTGGTAGTGATATCAAGCAGAACTATCTTGCATTGCGCGAAGAGATTCAGCAATTAATGACCTTGTTGGCGGGTAGCGAGGCCCTCTGATCCCAGGTGATGATCCATTTGCGGTAAACGATAAATATGAACAAGCAAACTCCAACCGCGTCAAAATCAGCGAGTTTTGACCAACTCAATCGTGATTGGTACATAGATAAGGCCGTTCAGATCCTGGTATTTATCGGGGGTATTTCGGCCATTATTTTTATCATCGGGATTTTCGTGTTTATCACCAAGGAGGGACTTGGCTTCCTGGTCGGCGATTTCAGTTTTAAGGAATTCCTTTTCTCGCCCAACTGGCGGCCGACTTCCGAGAACAGGGCAACCTATGGAATCCTGGCGCTGATAGCAGGTACAGCCAGTGTGACCGGTCTTGCGATGCTTATTGCGATACCCTTTTCCCTTGGTACGGCGATCTTCATTGCAGAATTTGCCACCGGCAAGACACGTGAATTCCTGAAGATCACGGTCGAGCTTCTGGCCGCTATTCCTTCCGTGGTCTGGGGCTTTATCGGTCTTGCCATTATGAACCCGCTGATTATCGATCTGTTTAACGTACCGGTCGGTTTGAATGTTCTGAATGCGGGTATCATTCTGGGCCTGATGGCTGCGCCGATCATGACATCGATCGCAGAGGACGCCTTGAAGGCGGTACCGGATCGTTACCGTGAGGCCGCCGAAGCCATGGGTGCAACCCGTTGGCAGGTGATCTATAAAGTTGTATTACCTGCGGCGAAAAACGGATTGTTGGGAGCAGTGCTCTTGGGCGTTGGTCGCGGTTTCGGTGAAACGATGGCAGTATTGATGGCCACCGGTCACGCCATCAACATACCGACCAGTGTCTTCGACTCGGTACGTGCGTTGACTGCAACCATTGCCGCTGAACTCGGTGAGACTGCGGTTGGATCGCCCCACTACCAGGCCTTGTTTACCATCGGTATTTCACTGTTTGTCATTACCTTCATCATCAACCTGGTTGCTGACCTGGTTGTCCGCGGTGTTCGGGAGGGATGAAAAATATGTTTGAAGCAACTCAAATCAATCGCAAGAACCTTAGCCGGCAAAAAATGTTCCGCATCTTGCTGGGTAGTATGACCGGCATCCTGATTTTGCCTGTGATCCTGATTATGGGCACCCTGATCATCAAAGGCGCCCCGGTCATTTCTTTCGAGTTTTTGTTCTCCAGTCCGACCAATGGTATGACTGCCGGTGGAATTTTCCCCGCATTACTTGGAACAATTCTTCTGGTCCTCGTTGCCCTGTTGGCCTCAGTGCCGCTGGGTGTCGCTGCAGCCATTTATCTAAGTGAGTATGCTCCGGATAACTGGTCCACGCGCGCCATCAACCTGGCCATCATTAATCTCGCGGGTGTGCCCTCAATCGTGCATGCACTGTTTGGCCTCGGTGCTTTTGTTATCTTCTTCAAATTTGGGACCAGTATCCTGGCGGCCAGCCTGACACTGGCTATCATGACACTGCCGGTGGTGATTGTTGCAACGCGTGAATCTCTACAAGCTGTGCCAATGGCTTTTCGGGAAGCTTGTTGGAACATGGGTGCGACACGCTGGCAGACCATCAGGCGTATCGTACTGCCCAACGCGGTAACCGGTATATTGACCGGTGTGATCCTGGAGGTTTCCCGTACAGCCGGTGAGACAGCCCCGATCATGTTTACCGGTGCAGTGTTCTTCCTGCCATTTCTACCGCAGGGTGTATTTGACCAGACCATGGCGCTCTCACTGCACCTGTTTGTTGTTTCAACCCAGGTTCCCGAAATGCCGGAAGCAGTGCCCTATGGTGTCGCGCTGGTGCTGATTTGCCTGGTGTTACTGATGAATAGTGCGTCCATCGCTCTGCGTATGTACTTGCGGGGTAAGAAAAAATGGTAGGTGAGGCAGTTGTGAACGGTGATCAGCCAATGACGGATACAGACTCAATGTCGACAAAACTCGAAGTTGAAGACGTTTCAATTCACTACGGTGATCATGAAGCCCTGACAGGTGTGTCGCTCGATATTCGGGAGCATGAGATTTTCGGCATCATCGGTCCAGCCAATGCAGGTAAGACCTCCTTTCTGAAAGCCATCAACCGCATGGATATGTTCAACCCGGATATGAAGATCGGGGGGAGCATAAAATTCAATGGCACGGACATCAGTAAGATTCGCAATGTCTATGGATTGCGTCGTCGTATTGGTGTTGTTTTTCCGTTACCGGTCGGGTTGCCCCTTTCAGTTTATGACAATGTGGCCCTCGCACCACGACTGGCCGGTTTGAAGGACAAGGCGGAACTCAATGTGATCGTTGAACGCTGTCTGACCAGGGCGGCATTATGGGATGAAGTCAAAGATCGGCTCAACTCACTGGGTAGCATGCTATCCGGCGGACAACAACAACGTCTGACTATTGCCCGCGCCCTGTCGCAGGACCCTGAGCTTTTGATGCTGGATGAGTTTTCCATTGCGGTGGATCCGGTCACAACGATGCGAATTGAAGATGTGCTCAAGGAATTAAAAAACGAAGTGACCATTATCCTGGTGACCAACCTGGTTCAGCAGGCGCGCCGTCTGGCGGACCGCACTGCTTTTTTCCTGGAAGGCAAATGCCTGGATGTGGGTATTACCGAAGATCTTTTCACGGGTGAAATCAATGACCAGAGAACCCGTGATTATGTCGAGGGGAGATTTGGCTGATGTCAGTTATGGAGCAAAACAGGTCTGTGGACAATCACCTTGCTATCAGTGCCAGGAAGTTGAATCTTTGGTATGGGACGTTTCAGGCTTTATTTGACATCGATCTGGATATCAAGCAAGGAATGATTACCTCCATGATCGGGCCTTCCGGTTGTGGGAAAAGCACCTTTCTTCGCACAGTAAACCG
>Ga0164315_10000995_pt1 | contig 20815 bp, 14 predicted proteins | sample GuaBasSedimGuay6_FD_113737 | JGI IMG/M metagenome (GOLD analysis project Ga0164315, IMG submission 113737) | Subseafloor sediment microbial communities from Guaymas Basin, Gulf of California, Mexico - Guay6, Core 4569-2, 0-3 cm | ecosystem: Environmental > Aquatic > Marine > Hydrothermal vents... | reverse complement strand
GTGACAGCCACTGCCGGCATACCCATTTCTTTTGCCCGTGCAACCAGCTGTTTTAGCCGCAGCGTGCTGTCAACCAGTGAGAATTCTGAATGCAGGTGTAGGTGGACGAACGGTTGGGGCATGGGTTTTATTTTACTTGGTAATGATCAGTATTGAACTTCCATTATGACCATGAGAAAGCATCACTGAAAGAGATTTTTTGGGCTTGGCCAAAATACCTGAAACAGTACTCACAATAAGCACCGTCATCCCGGCGCAGGCCGGGACCTCGTGACTCTGGCAGAGCGTCAAATGCTGCCCTTTTTGAATTTAGGTTTATTGTAATGAGCGTTTGTTAGCGCTCTGCTAGTATGAGGAGGTCCCGGCCTGCGCCGGGATGACGGTGCCAAAACAAACCCATTTCCTTAAGTTTCTGGTTGTTACCTGGCAAAAATGTTGTGTAAAACCTTGCTAAACAGTTGAGAAAACCAGTGTGCTTGTGGTATCTTGCGCGCCCCTGGTGATTGCTTGCCAGGCTCAAAATTTTGGGGGCGCGTAGCTCAGCGGTAGAGCACTGCCTTGACATGGCAGTGGTCACTGGTTCGATCCCAGTCGTGCCCACCAATTTAAACTAGATAAAACAATAATATATAAAGGTACACGGAATATATCCGGATCGCTCTGTGGTTGCTAATTTTGCATTTGTGACCAATATGTGACCATTGCGTGGTTCATTACTGGTAATTGTCACAAACGGATACGATTGCTGACATACAAGCCATTGCAGATAGTGGAAACTTAAATCACACCTGAAAACGGAAGCAATGTGCTGGCACCGATCCGGGTGGTTTTCCTACAGGCTCCGCGCCTCGAAATGGGCAGAATTCGACCCTGCCATCCGTGTTTATGGTTCTGGTCATATCGTGCGGCGGAATACGATCAAGAGTTCAAAAGGTGACAGTATCGTGCTCAATTACGGTATGGGATCAGGATGGAGGCCCACACACACCGCGTTACCACTACCGATGGACGATTCACAGACAATATCATTGAAAGCGCAGGTGCCAATGGCATCTTTTTAGGCTTTGGCAAGAACACGGATTACAGTGGCCACAAAAACGAGAATAAGTGGAACACGGGTGTCCTGCAGAACATACCGCCGTCAGGCAATGTCATCACGGGTAATACCATTACGGGTTCGAAGTTATCGGCCATTGAAACGGCTGGTGCGACCGATAATATCATCGAGCGAAATTTGATCTCCGAGTAGGGATTCAAAATCAATCGTCGAGTTGATCTGCCTCAGCGTTCATCCGTTTGATCGGCCCGTGATCACCGAGAAGATACATCTCTCTGAAATCGTTTTCGTCAGCCCGGTTATTGCCGGCGGCGATAACACGTGCATCCGGATGGGCATTTCGAATCATCGGCTTAAACGTTTGTTACTCATGGCTTGGTCCAATGGTGGGCTGGTGGTCAGCCGGTTAAACGAACAAAAAATGAGTCTTTCCAGGCACTTTACTCATTTAGGATATGCCTTGATTGGGCTTTTGTACCATCGGTGGCAGCATTATGGCGCATCTCACAGTCACTCGGCGTTGTAGAAGTTCCACTCCCCCGTTCGCCCATTCAGGATGCGAAACGACCCATCCGTGTTCGCGCTGAGTTTTATCCAGTTCGCCGTTTGTGTATCAAGATTCGCAATTCGCGCTGCCGAAAAGTTTTCTGCACCTTCGTTTTCTGACAGGTGCAGTTGCCAAACATCCTCGAGCCCTTCGGCACTGTGCAGGACATCAAAAATGGACGCGGCACCCCCTTTCGTGGCTCCATTGTTGAGGATGGCGACGCGAGGCTTGAATGCTGCCAAAGTCGCAGGGGCAGCAGCGTCCGCAATCCCGTGATGAGGCACCAGGTATACGTCCACTGTACCGATGCGATTGGTGGGGCACACCAGATCGGACAAGGGCTGTCCTACCAGGTCACCGAGGTTGAGTAATTGGAACTCCCCGTAACGTACCAGTATTCCAGTTGATCGCGCATTTTCGGATGGTTTGCCTGGAGTGAGTTGAGGCCTGTCACAAAACGTATTTTCTTCTGTATCATCGGCAGGTGCTTCAAGGACTGTTCCCGCGGAACTCACAATTGTTATCTCCACATCCTTGAGGGGCAGTCGATCGCCAACCGAGGGTACAACATACTGACTTTGTTCACGTACCTCTTCATAGGCGAGAATCAACTCAAGTTGCTTTGGCTTGCTGCGCGATTTTTGTACCTCGGCGCCGTGATCCAATATGGTGCCAATCGGGATCAACTGCGCAAGCTCCATCGCACCACCGAAATGGTCCGTATGAAAATGGCTGATGAGCAGGTAGTCAATTCGGGACACGTTTGCATCCGCTGCCGCAGCCATGATTCGTTGCGCGTCGCGCGCACTGTTTGCATCGCCCGGTATTGGTTCAGATTTTCCTTTGCCCGGGTAGCCAGCATCAATCAGCAGTGTCTCGCCGCCTGGCATGATGATCAAGGTTGCCTGGCCACCTTCCACATCAATGAAATAGATGTTCAGTGTTTCCAATGCCGGGTTGATTGAGCATGAACTGGAAAACAGCACGAAAACCAGTGTAATTGCCAATACTTGAAAGTGTTTTGCGAAGTTTCTCATTCCAATACTAATATTTCTGCTCTCTACTCTGAGATTAAAAGATAACACGAAAATTGATACCAATTTTGAGCCCGCAAGGTTTCAGCCACTAAATCTTGACACCGGTGTCATTTCGGTGGACTATTGTCGCATGTCGTTGCAGAGAAATCGATAACGAAGCGTATGGCCACCAATGTAGAAGTAAGTTCGAAGAAGCCGACCATCAATGATGTGGCACGTTTGGCAGGTGTCTCGAAAAAGACCGTGTCGCGGGTTTTGAATAACTCGCCACAAGTCACGGATAAGACGCGCGAGAAAGTTACCGCGGTCATGGGGCAATTGAATTACGAACCCGACCCGCAAGCTCGGGGCCTGGCATCGAAGCACTCATATCTACTCGGGCTGGTGTATGACAACCCGAACACAATCTATATCTCCGATGTTCAAAAGGGCATTTTAAGTGCATGCCGCGGGACTGGTTACGAGTTGATCATGCACCCGGGCGATTTCAATAGTCGCGAAATGACGGATGATGTATGCCAGTTTGTGTCCAGGGCACGCATTGGAGGCCTGATCCTGTTATCTCCAATTTCCCAGGTTGAGACACTGGCGCGACGCTTGCAGAAGAGCCAGGTTCCGTACGTGCGAATATCACCAAAGCAAATCGATGATGCGGCGAGGGTGGTGGTGTCGGATGACAAGCTTGGTGCTGAATTGATGACGGAATACCTCGTGTCGATCGGGCACCGTGATATTGGATTTATCACCGGCCCGTCATCAAGCCTCTCTACCCAGCAGAAATTCGAAGGGTTCTGCAAGATCATGCAAAAGCACAAGTTACCCGTGCAGGAGAGCCTGGTCGTTGAAGGTGAGAATACGTTTAATACGGGTGTGTTGGCCGGACGCCATTTGCTCGAAAGCAAGAATCGGCCAACTGTAATTTTTGCTAGCAATGACGCGATGGCTCTTGGTGTTATGAAGAGCGCTAAGATGCTGGACATCAGTGTGCCGGAACAACTCTCCGTGGCCGGATATGACGATAGCGCATTGGCCACTGTCACCTGGCCAGATCTCACGACCATTCGTCAGCCAGTGGAACTGATGGGAGAATTTGCCACGAGAAAACTGATTAAACAGCTTAGCGGCGGTGCCGTCACCTCCGAGGCATCCAAAGTCGTAAAACCCGAACTCGTGGTACGCAATTCCACCCGTGAGTACTCATAACCGAACCTGAAGACTACTTACTAGCGAGAAACACTAATGTATAGAATCAAATTTGTTGCTTTGACATTGATCTGCGGCGCTTTGATTGCCGGGTGCAATCAAGCGGAGGGAGAACCGCAATCATCGGCGCCCCAGGATTCTATAGAATCCCAACAGCCGAATATCATTTTTATTCTTGCTGATGACCTGGGTTACGGCCACCTCGGCAGTTATGGCCAGGAAGTCATAAAGACACCCGAGCTGGATACACTGGCCGAAAACGGGTTGAGATTTACCCAGGCCTATGCCGGATCGACCGTTTGCGCACCGTCCCGAAGTGTCTTGATGACCGGCCAACACACGGGTCATACAACCGTGAGGGCTAACTTTGGTGCTGACGGGGCACGGATACCGCTAAATGACGACGATGTCACGGTTGCAGAAGTGCTCCAGTCGGCTGGATACAAGACGGGTATGATCGGCAAATGGGGGCTCGGCGAGCCCGGTACGACCGGCTTGCCCAATAACCAGGGATTCGATCATTGGTTTGGTTTCCTGAATCAACACAATGCGCATTCATTCTACCCACCCTATTTGTGGCGCAATGACCGGATTGTCTACTTCAACGAAAACGAAAATGGTCAGCGGCAGACCTATGCACAGGATCTTTTAATAGAAGAAGCGCTGCAATTCATTCGCTCGAATAAAGACGAGCCATTCTTCCTGTACCTTCCGTTTACCTTACCCCATACGGAACTTGCGGCCAGGGCCGATATGTTTGAAAAATACCAGGGGCAGTTTGAAGAGACGCCGTTTCCCGTAACGGAAGGAAGACCGGTCGTGGAGGCACCCAAGGCCACCTTCGCAGCCATGGTTTCCACCCTTGATCACGACGTAGGTCTCATCATGAGAGAGTTAGAAGAGCAAGGCGTTGCCGAAAATACCATTGTGATATTCACCTCCGACAACGGTGCCGCAACTGAAAAAGGCGCCGTGGCAGAGAACTTCAACGGCAGCGGTCCGTTGCGTGGCTTCAAGCGGGATTTGTACGAAGGCGGCATCCGGGTTCCCCTGATTGTGAGTTGGCCGGGCAAGATTGAGGCCGGTGGACTGGATGAAACCAGCCACATCACTTTTTGGGACTTTCTGCCAACATTCGCCGAGTTGGCGGGCGCCGAGTTACCCGCGGGTCTGGACGGCGTCTCCATTGCCCCAAGCCTGCTGGGTGAGGCAGGGGTTGGCAATGACAGGCCGCTATACTGGGAATTCCGCAAAAAGCCAGATACCGAATTGAAACAGGCTGTTCGTTGGGGACGTTGGAAAGCAGTGCGTTTGGGTGAGAACGAACCACTCGAGGTTTACGATCTCGAAACCGACGTGGGCGAAACCAAGGACGTTGCGGCGGAACATCCGGACTTGGTAGAAAAATTCGAAGCCTATATGCATTCCGCGAGAGACTGATGCTCTATATTCCAGAAACGAATTCAGAAGGTGAATTGAAGTGAAGACCAGAAATTTGTCAGAAAAAGCATGCGGGTATCAAATTGACCGGCGGGAATTTATTGGAGGTGTTTTGTCGGTAGCTGTTGGTACCACCCTTTTTCCATTGGCCGGGTGGGCAGGTCAGAAGCAAGTATCGACGGACCCCTGGCGATATGCCAAGGAACTGAGGCAGAAGATACAAGCACCCAGTTTCCCTGACCGGGATTTTCCTGTTACGGATTTCGGTGCCCGGGGTGATAACAAAACGGAATGCACAGCAGCAATCAATGACGCGATTCGCGCCTGTTCCAAGGCCGGGGGCGGACGGGTTGTTGTACCTGATGGTGAGTACCGAACCGGTGCAATTCACCTGCTCAGCAACGTCAATCTGCATATTGTCGAGGGCGCCACACTGTCTTTCTATACAGACCCGGAGAAATACCTGCCAGCCGTATTTACACGCTTCGAAGGTACGGAATACATGGGTTACTCACCCCTGATTTATGCCTACGAGCAGGAGAATATTGCGATCACTGGCGGAGGAACGCTGGATGGTGGAGCCAGTATCGAAAACTGGTGGTTATGGAAAGAAGGCAAAACCGGTAACCCGCCTAACAATCCTACAAAAGACCGGCTGACCGCCATGGGTGATGAGGGTGTGCCGCCCGAGCAACGGACATTTGGTCCCGAAAGCCGTTTGCGCCCGAGTTTCGTGGAACCTTACAGGTGCCGCAACGTCCTGATTGAAGGTATCCGGGTGCGCAGAGCGCCGTTCTGGCAGATTCATCCCGTGCTTTGCACCAATGTCATTGTCCGGGGTGTTAACGTAAAGAGTCATGGTTTCAACAATGACGGCTGCAATCCCGAGTCCTGTCGTTATGTCCTGATCGAGGACTGTCGCTTCGACACGGGCGATGATTGTATTGCGATCAAGTCCGGCAGAAACACCGACGGGCGTCGGGTGAATGTGCCATGCGAAGATATCATCGTCTCCAACTGTAAGATGAAAGCAGGTCATGGCGGCGTGGTAGTGGGAAGCGAAATGTCCGGCGGTGTTCGTAATGTCTTCGTGGAAGATTGTCAGATGAGCAGCCCGGATCTTTGGTACATGCTGAGGATCAAGACGAACTCATTACGGGGAGGATTCGTCGAAAACATACATGTGCGAAATATAAAGGTCGGCACGATCGGTAAAGCCGCAATTCGCATTAACTTCCATTACTCAGATGGCGATGTCGGCGAATTTGTACCGAGTGTTTCCAACGTATCGGTTAGCAATGTCACCGGAGAAGACATCAGGCAGGTACTGTTTTTGCAAGGCTATGAAAGAAGCCCGGTGAAAGACGTTCATATTTCGAACTGCCGGTTTAAAGGCGTGAAAGAGGCTGATCTCGTGGAGCACGTGGAGAACTTGGTTCTCGATAACGTGTATTCAGACTTCGGTACCTGACCCCAGCACCACCAGACAGGAACAACAGGAACAACAATGAAACTCGAAAAATACAGTTTTGGCTTGGGTGACCGCTTCTTCCACCAGGGCAAGGCCCAGTTGCAGGCCGTGGTAATGGCCAAGGAAGCAGGTGTGGACATCACACCGGTTTGGAACAAGTCCGACCGCGAGCACGTGATCGTGGGCACCGAACCGCAGAGTCTGCGTGACGAGGCCGATGCTGCCGTCGCGGCGTTGGGTTGGCAAGGCAGTTACTACGTTGACGCCGACCACATCAACCTGAAAACGGTCGACCGGTTTTTGCATTGCAGTGATTTTTTTACCCTGGATGTCGGTGACGACATCGGTGAAAGGGCGCAGGATAAGGACATTACAGCCTTCGTGGGCAAGCACAGTCGTTTTGTGGGTGCGCTGGAGATTCCAGGTGCTGGAGTATTTGAGGTGACCGCGGCAACACTTGAAGCTGCCGCTGTCACGTACTTGAAGGCGGTACAGACCGCCGGCAGGGTCTATCGTTACATCGTTGAAAACCGTGGTTCGGATTTCATTCCCGAAGTCTCGATGGATGAAACCATCAATCCGCAGACGCCGCTGGAGATGTTCTTCATCCTGGCCATGATCGCGGATGAGGGCATCCCGGCACAGACCATCGCCCCCAAGTTCACCGGCCGCTTCAACAAGGGTGTTGATTACGTGGGTGACGTGGTGCAGTTCGAAAAGGAATTTAATGATGACCTGGCCGCCATTGCACTGGCCGTCAAGGAGTTTGGCTTGCCCGACAACCTGAAGATGAGTGTTCATTCCGGTTCCGACAAGTTTTCGATCTATACACCGATAGCAAAAGCCCTGAAACGCACCGGCGCGGGAATCCACATAAAAACCGCCGGTACCACCTGGCTGGAAGAGCTGATCGGCCTGGCCGAAGGCGGTGGCGAGGGCCTGGTCATTGCGAAGGAAGTCTACGCGGGTGCCCTGGCTAAAATCGATGCCTTATGTGAACCCTATGCAGCTGTCATTGACATTGACCGGTCGAAATTGCCACCGAGTGAGGTGGTCAATGGCTGGACCTCCGAGCGTTACGCCGACAGCTTGCGCCATGTGTTGGCAAACCCGCATTACAATCTGCATGCGAGGCAGTTGCTGCACGTGGGCTACAAAGTGGCCGCGCAAATGGGCGAACGCTATTATGGAGCCCTGAAAACATTCGAAGCTGATGTAGCGCGCAATGTTACGGAAAACCTGTGGAAACGTCACATCAAGATATTGTTCATGGACTAACCGGGCAGTGGGTATCAGGATCGGGGACGCCCAGAGTGGTTGGGTCAATTATTTCGTATTACTGCCAGGGGGTGATCCGAGGATCACGAAAGGCAATGGAGCTGAGTTTGTAGCCGTGGATCGCCAGGGAAACATGTACGGTGGTGAACCCAGTACCCGAAAACTTCAAAAGTACGTCAGAGTGCGTCCTTGATTTGCCGGTTTGTGTTTTGGCTCCTAACTACAAGCTCTGATTGCAGCCCTTTGAGGAATTGAGATGCTTAACAGATTTACCCTCATTTGCATCAGTATTTTTTTCTGTCTGGCAGCGCCTGCCTTTGCCCAGCCACCCAATATCGTGTGGATTTTTGCAGATGATTATTCCGCGATAAATTTCGGTGCCTATGGCAATAGCCTGGTCGACACACCCAATGTCGACAAATTGGCTGCTGAAGGCATGGTTTTTGACAACGGGTTTGTCCCCACACCCATTTGCTCACCCGTACGTTCTTCTTTGGTCACCGGGATGTATCCCACCAGTATTGATGTCCAGAATCACAGGTCTCATGGCTCTTCAAGTAAGGTTCCCTACCATACTGGTTATACGCTTCCCGACCCGGTGGTGCACCTGGCAGAGCTCTTCAAAGCCGGTGGTTACTACACCATGGTGAACGACAAGGGTGACTACAACTTCAATATGGAGACCATACCCTGGGATACAGAAGACTGGGATACCGCTGTAAAGAACCAACCTTTTTTTGCGATCCGTGAGATCGACAAGACTTCCGGCGCCGTGGATTCTCCCCTCAAGCCATCACAGGTTGAAATCCCCCCGTACTATGCAGATGAACCTGAAATTCGTAAAGTCCTGGCCAGAACCCTGAATGGAATAACCACCAAAGTAGACCCACTCGTCCAGCGCTATATGGCGGATATCGAGGCGGCCGGCATTGCGGAAAATACCATTGTTTTCTTTTTCTCCGATCACGGAAAACATGGTTTCCGGGCGAAGCAATGGCTGTACGACACCGGCCTGAATGTGCCCTTGATTGTCTGGTGGCCAGGCGATGACACAATTGTAAAACCCGGCACCCGGGTTACGGATGTGGTCAGTACCGTAGACCTGGCTGCGACTTCACTCAGCCTGGCAGGCATGCCGGTTCCTGAATACATGGACGGGGTGGTGTTTTTAGGGTCTGAGGCAAAGAAACGTAAGTACATCGCTGCCAGCCGTGATCGCGGGGACGAAACATTTGACCGGATAAGGGCAATTAGAACCGAGGACTACAAGTACATTCGAAATTTCTATCCGGAGTTGCCCTATACCCAGTACAACCACTACAAATTTACCTCGACTGAACTTTACGGCAACCTGAATGTAATGATGGCTATGCATGAACAGGGCACCCTGAACCCCATTCAGGACCTGTTTTTTCAAACCGTCAAACCTGCAGAGGAACTGTATGATGTTCGAACCGACCCCTGGGAAGTCAACAACCTGGCCCAGGACCCGTCCTATGCGAAAAAGCTGGACGAAATGCGGGGTTACCTCGCCGAGTGGATTGAATACAAGAATCCTGTGACAGGTTGGCGTGACAAGGGAGCCATTCCGGAAACAGCCACCCGTACTTTTATCGTCACACAGGACAATCCTGCTTCCCCATCAATAGATATCGTTACCACGGTTGATGATTTTGACGGGGCCGACATTTCATTGCGGGTGGAATACTCCCTGGACAATGGCATGAGTTGGGCCAAGGCAGCCCTTGCAAGCGATGTTACAGCCAATTATGACCAGCCGGCGATTGATAACCGAGGCAAGTATCAAATTACAGGAATCACAACCCGCAACGCCGGAGCCAATACCATTCGTTTCAAGTGGGATACACAAAGTAAAGAAAATGGCCTGGGGCCAGTGGGGAATATAAATGTTCCAGAACTCAGAATTCGCACTACGCAGTTCAATGGTACCCGGGAAAGGGATCCTCACGTGAGTATCGGGGGATTTGTCAGGGAGTTTCCCCACGTGGTTGAAAAAACTGAACCCTTCTCGATTGACTTGCGTAATGTAGATAGCGTGGGTTCAAGGTAAAAAGCTGAACGTGATGTGTCAGCGGAGAAATGCATGAAAAAACTGTTAACCCTCATTGCTGCTTCATGGCTGTTGCAAAGTTGTGACAGCACTACTCAGTCGCCTGTAGTAGCAGCTTCTTCTGAAATTGACCAGATACCTGCGGGGCTCGTTGCAGAACTGGAGGTTTCGAACCCCAGTGAATTTGCCCGCCCTGATACCTTGTTGAGCTTCTCGCTGAAACAACTGGGTGTGACCAGTGGGCCGTTACAAGCCTGGCAGGGTGACAAGGCACAGGTGACCCAGTTGGTGGATGACAATGCTGACGGAACACCTGACCGCCTGGTATTTATGACCGATCTTGATGCTGCAGCAAGCCATGAATACGTGATCAACCGGCACCCAGCAGAGCGGACGATTGCGGAGCGAGCATATGCCGAAGTATCCATCAAGGAAGGTGGAGAATGGCAGGATCAGGTTTATGTAGGCGGCACATTCAAGAATGTCAGCCATGTCACCGCTCCGCCCCAGTACACCGATCACAGCAAGTACATCCGTTACGAGGGCCCGGGCATTGAGAGTGACGAAGTTGGCTACCGGGTTTACCTTGACTGGCGTAACGGTTTTGACATTTTTGGCAAGAAAGCACCGGCACTGGTGCTTCAGGATGTCGGGCAGGATGGCTACGAAAGCTACCACGAGATGTCCGGATGGGGTGCCGATATCCTCAAGGTCGGTAAAAGCCTTGGCATGGGCGGCTATGGTTACTGGGATGGCAAAAAAACGGTCCTGGTGTCGGACGTTGAAGAGCGTTCCGTCACGATTCACTCAAGCGGTCCCATCCATTCATCCATGGAAATTGACTACCAGGGCTGGAACACGGGCAAGGCAACGGTGGACTTGAAAGCGGTCCTGTCCATGCAGGCTGGCAGCCCGATGGTTGATGTCACTCTGGATGCTTCAGAACCCCTGGACAGGATTGCCGTGGGGATGGTTGCTCACCCGGGCACGGATTTATTAATGGGTGATCTGGACGTCACTGGCGAGGCCTGGAGCTATATGGCCAGTTTTGGCAAGCAGACACTTTTTGATGACATGCTCGGCATGGTGGTTCTTTTCAAAAAAATGGACCTGGCTGAACAGACCCGTGATGAGAACAGTTACGTGCTTGTCCTGAGGCCCCGCGGCGGCCAACTGTCCTATGCATTTGGCGCACTTTGGTCCGCTGCTGAAAACGGCGTTCAGACCCGGGAAGAACTGGAAGCCTACCTGGCGGCCGAGGTCGAAAAACGCACATTGCCACCACGTGTGCGGTTGAAAACACAGGCTTCCAGAAAGGCTGGCTCACTTGATCCACTGGAAGTGGCCCGCCAACTGGCTGTTTCAGAAATGCGACGCTACGGCGACAGCCTTGCGTATGGCAACTGGGATGCCGTGCGCAATCGCGCCAGCAAATGGAACTACACCACGGGTCTTTTGATGGAGGCGATGGATGATGTATCAAAAGCGACGGGCGATATGCAGTTCGCCCAATACGCTCAAAATACGATCGACAGCTACGTGGATGATAACGGTACGATCAAGACCTATAAATCTGATCAATTCAATATTGATAACATCAATTCCGGCAAGATGCTCTTACGGCTTTATGCCCGCCATGGTGAGGCAAAATATCGTGCGGCGATAGACGCCCTGGCCCGGCAGTTACACGATCATCCCCGCACATCCGAAGGCGCATTCTGGCATAAGCAGCGCTATCCCCACCAATTGTGGCTGGATGGTGTATACATGGGGATGCCTTTCCTGGCAGCGGTTGGTGTGATGGAGGGCGATGATGAAAAACTGGACGAGGCAGTGAGAGAGTTCTCCATTGCCAGGTCCCGTCTGCGGGACACGGAAACCGGCTTGTACTATCACGCCTGGGACGAGGCAAAGCAACAGCAGTGGGCCGATCCCGAAACGGGTCGCTCCCGGCACTTCTGGGCACGCGGACTCGGCTGGTATGCCATGGCGCTGGTGGATATCCTGGATGTTATCCCCGCTCAAAAATCTGCATTGCGTGAACCACTTCTGTTGATTGTTTCTGAATTGGCCGAAAGCCTGGTGAGCAGCCAGGACGAAACCGGAACCTGGTTCCAGGTCATGGATATGCCGCAGGAACCGGGCAACTACCGCGAAGCTTCCGGCTCCGCGATGTTTACCTACTTCCTGGCAAAAGCACTCAATAAGGGTTATCTGCCGGAAACGTATAGGGCAGCAGCTGATAAGGCCTACCAGGGTCTGCTGAGTGAATTTGTCGCCGTTGATGCAGATGGTGGGTATCACCTGAGAAACATTTGTGTAACGGCTGGATTGGGTTATGGGCGCGACGGGAGTTATCATTATTATATGAGTGAGAAGGTGGTCAAGAACGACCCCAAGGGTGTCGCACCTGCCATCATGGCAATATTGCAATTCAATCAACTGGAAAAATGAATGGACACGCACCTTGAAGTGGCAGGGCCTGGACGTAGGTGCCTGGCTGTGTTGGGCGTGGTGCTGGTCGGCTTATGTCTGCCAGCCCAGAATGTGTTTGGCCAGACACCGATAGCGTTTCCCGGTGCCGAAGGTTTTGGCGCCCATGCCGCAGGAGGGCGTGGCGGAGATGTTTACCATGTGACCAATTTGAATGATAGTGGTCCCGGCTCGCTGAGAAACGGTCTCAATGAAATGACCGGCCCCAGGACCATCGTATTTGACGTCTCGGGCACCATTTACCTGGAATCCAGGCTGAGAATCACAAATCCTTACCTGACCATCGCAGGACAGACAGCGCCCGGTGACGGGATTACCCTTGCCCAATACCCCCTGGATGTTGCGGCCAGCCATGTTGTTGTCCGGTATATCCGCTCGCGAGTCGGCGACAAGATCGTGCAGCGAACTGACTCGGTGCATATTGAATCCGGCAGCAACATCATTATCGATCACGTCTCCGCAAGCTGGGCGATTGATGAAGTCATGTCCAGCCAGAGTGTGAACATCGACCTGCTGACCATTCAATGGTCCATGATTACGGAAGCCCTCAACAACTCGCATCATGAAAAAGGAGACCATGCATATGGTGGTATTCTCGGCGCATTGCGGCAATCGGTTCATCACAATCTGTACGCTCACCTGAAATCCCGTGCCCCGAAAGTGACCTGGCGTCAACATTGCGAGGTGGATTTCAGAAATAACGTGGTCTACAACTGGATGATCAACAACAGCTATGACGGCGCGTCGTCGTATATGAACTGGGTGAACAACTACCTTAAAGCCGGCCCGGCCACCAAGGACAACGTAAAACACCAAATATTCGAATTGGCCGACCGCTATAACGGGCCACTGGATTTAATGGAAGACCAGGATCATGAGACGTCCCTGTATGCGGAAGGGAACTACGTGGTGGGTTCCCCAACTATCAGCACCGATAACTGGAACGGCGGGATCAGGTTCATGTCGGGAGCGAATGAAAAGGACCACCGCGCTCACGAACCGCACGATTTCCCGGCCCTGCCGTCGCAGACCACTGCTGAAGAGGCCTATCGGCTGGTACTGGCGGGTGCCGGCGCCTCTCACGCGCGCGATTCCGTGGATACCCGGATTGTCAACGAAGTGCGAAGCGGTACAGCAACGTTTGGTGACGGGGTGATTGACTCACAGGACGAGGTGGGTGGCTATCCCCCGTTGCAGTCCCTCCCGGCACCATTGGACAGCGACCGGGACGGAATGCCGGACGGATGGGAAACGGCCCATGGCCTGGATCCCAACATGGCGTCAGACCGGAACGGGACGAACCTGTCCGGCGCGTTTTATACCAATCTCGAGGTTTATCTGAATGGGTTGGTTGGAGATAAAGGGATTAGCCAGTAATTTCCCGGTGGGTTAATTCGAAGTATAGGGACGGTAGATTAGTACCAGATACCGCCGCCAGTAGATTTTGCCGATGAAAAGCGGAAGAATTACTTGATAGCGATTGTCGAATCGCGTGGAACCAGGAAAGGGGTCACCATGTCCATGGTATGGGCGTCTTCTTTGCGGTCATCGATGTGAGCAATCAGCTTCGCTGCCGCCAATCGTGCCATTTCCTTTACCGGTCGCCGGATGGTTGTGAGTGCCGGGTATGATCTGGATGCCAGTATGCTGTCGTCAAATCCCGCCACTGACAGATTCTCGGGTATCTTGAGGCCCATTTCTCGGGCAGTCTTGATAGTGCCGACCGCCATTTCGTCATTACTGGCGAATATGGCTGTTGGGGGTTCTGTATTCGTTAGCAACTCTTTGGCGCATTCAGCCCCGGATTGAAAGGTATACGTCCCGTAAGCAATCATATCCTTGCCTGGTTTGCATCCGTGTTTATCCAGGGAATCACAGAAGCCATCCAGGCGCTCTTGCGATGATTTCATGTCCATCGGCCCTGTAATGTAGCCGATTCGCCGGTGCCCCAGCTCAACCAGGTGATCAGCCATGGCGGCAGCAGCTGAACGGTCATTGGAAACGATGACATTATCAGCCCTGTCAAGCGCCGCGGAGGCCATTCGGACATAGTTGACACCAGCTTTCTCAAGTGTGCCGGCAAGGTTATTGTTTTCCGAAACCGGCGGCAGGATGATGACACCATCCAGTTTTGAGCGGCTGATGAATGCGAGTGCCTCTGCGGACAACGCATCATCGTGCATGTCACAGGGATGAACGACGAGTTCATATCCCAGTTCACGGCAGATACTCAAAACGCCGCGTTGCACGTTGTCGATGTAAAGGGCGTCCGGGTTATCGTAGATCATACCGAGCAGGTATGACCGCCGGGCTGCTAGCCCACGCGCTTGTGGGTTGGGCTGATAATCGAGATCTTCTACAATTTGCAGAATTTTTGTCCGTGACGCCTCTTTCACCATGGGGGAATTATTGATTACTCTGGAGACGGTGCGAATTGATACACCCGCCAACAGGGCGACGTCATCGATAGTGGGTCTTTTGTTTTTCACTAAGCTAATTCTTCCTGAGTTATACCTATTAGAACAAACAACCCGTTAAAATGCACCGTGCTGTTCCATTCATTTTAAGTCCAAAAACCGTTTAGTGAAGGTGCGCCACCAGGCTATTAAGGTATTCCTCCAGGTTCGTGTACCCGTCACCATCGGCGTCTTCGTTACCATCAACGGCGCTATCCGGGTCAAATCTCTGTGCTGACTCCCATTCGTCCGGCATGCCGTCACCGTCCCGGTCCGCTCTTGGCGTCAGTGTTTCAAGTTGCGGCCATCCCCCGACTTGAGAAACGTCGTCGATGATACTGCCCGAGCCGTTCCGCACATGGTCGATGACACGTTTGTCGGCAGCATCCCGCACCAGCGAGGCGCCGGCCAGGCGTAACACGTCTTCAAAAGCCACATGCGCAGCCTGGGTCCGGACCGGAGCAACAGGGAATGGTTGCTCGTGCCCACTCCGCTCATCTCCTTCAAAACGAACCAGTTCCCATGGGTTATCGGGCACGCGGCCATTCATGGCGTTGCCGGAGAAATGCGAAAGGGCAGGGTTGTCATCCTCGTTGAATGCGATTGACTTGGTGGAATTGGGGCCATGCAGATAGTAGTTGTTGACGAAGTTGTAACGGCTGATGGAATCCGTGTCCGCGTTATACCCACTGGCAGCGCCGCCCCAGTTGTAGAACACATTGTTCCTGAAGTCGAATAACGGGCCCTGCGGGTCCGTTTCCGTGTCGGTGTAGTTGCCGGGCCGCGGCATACGTGCCTTGTGATGCGCCCACAGGTTATGGTGAAAGCTGTAGCGGGCCCCACCACTGCCGCGCACCAGGCTGCCGTAGCCGTGTTCACCCTTCGAATGCACGGATTTGTTCAAGGACTCGGTAATCATGTTCCACTGAATGGTCACATTGTCGATGCTGCGCAATCGTTCCTTTTCCCATGGTGACACGGTCAGGGTTTCGTCCGTCGCCCAACTCGTCGAACAATGGTCGATGATGATGCTTTTGCCGGCGCTGACGGAAATGGCGTCCGTTTCGACACCTTCGCTACTTCCGGGCCGGGAACGTATGTAGCGGATGATGACGTCGTCGGTGTAAACGATCAGCCCGTGGTTCTTCAGCGCGATACCGTCACCCGGTGCGCTCTGGCCAGCAATGGTGACCCGCCCGTTGAGCAGCATGATCATGCTCTGCAGTTCGATCGTGCCGGATACGTCAAACAGGATCGTGCGCGGGCCCTCCGCATCGAGGGCTGCCCTGAGACTGCCGGGACCGCCGTCATTCAGGTTGGTGACCTTGATGACTCGTCCACCACGTCCGCCCAGGGCATGCCGTCCAAACCCTTCGGCGCCCGGGAAAGCGTCCATCACTACCGGCACTTCACCTCCTGCCGGACAGGGGGTGGACAACAACAGGGCAACCGTTGAGATCAACGAGAGAGGTGCATGTTTCATTGCTATCGAGACTCCCTGGGATTTGGAGTTGGCAATCCCGCTGGCTCTGAATGTGACCGCGCCCGCATTGCGCGGGCGCGGCTCTAACTAACACTTGGCATGGAATGCCAGTTCCGAATCAGAAGAACGTGTAACGCAGACCAAGCTGATAGGTCTTGCCGTATTGCTGGATCTCGGCGTACGCGGGTCCATATTCCTTGATACCCCGCCACTCCAGAACCTCGTTTTCATCGGTCAGGTTGATGGCGTCGAAGTACAACATCGCCTTGTCGCCGATATACCACCTGGCATTGAAGTCGACCTGGTCGTAATCGCGGGCATAGATGTCGTTCATAGAATCATCGTCACTGCCCGCAATTTCTTCGAGATATTTGCCGCGGTGGTTATACGACAGCCGCAAGGAAACATGGTCGTTCTGGTAACCAACAGACAGGTTCGCCGTGTCTTCGGCCTGGCCGATCAGCGGCAGTTTATCGTCGCGGAGCTCCAGGGTGGCGTCGCTGTCCATCCACGCTGCATTGGCATCAATGAAGAACCCGTTAGCAAAGACGTGGCTGAGGGCAAGCTCGATACCATTGACTGTTGCCTTATCACCATTCAACGCCAGGTGCACGTTATCGAACTCCTGCGTGTCATCGAATTGGAAAAGTTCAATATTTGGTATGCCTTCTACGGGCAGCTCAGCAAAGGTCACGTCCCTCAGGCGGATCTCTGCAACCCAGTCCGTGATATCTTTCCTGAATACCGCAAAGGACAGATACGTGGACTCGGATGGATACCAGCCTAGCGACAGGTCATAGTTGGTCGACATCATCGGCTTAAGTTCCGGGTTACCGATTTCGAACTTACCGCCGACGTCAAGACGCCAACTGGCATACTCTTCCTCGGTAAAGGGGCCGTCGTCGGGATCTATCTCGTCTCCAGTTTCGACATCGATGAACGCTATATCATCGTCGAGAATCGCGCTGTTCCTCGCCCAACTGAAATTGGGACGCTTGGTGGACCTGGAAATGGAAGCGCGCAGAACCGTTGTATCCGACGGTGTGAATCGGAAAGTTGCGCTGGGGAACCAGTCCGTGTAGGAGTTTTTGGCCGTTCCCAGGAACTCGTAGATGTCCGCCCCCTCTACTGTGTCGCCGGGAAAGATGAAATCATCATTTTCCATTGCCAGCCAACCGGTGGATGCAAAGTCGGTTTTCTCCACACGGACACCACCGACCAGGCGGATCCGCTCTGAGAAATCGAAACTGCCCATCACGTACGCGGCCGTGACTTCCTCCGCAGACGTGTAATCCTTCACGACATCGTCGACAAGTGTGTCACCGGCCAGGGCGAGCGGAACCAGGTGCCTGACGCTTTTCAGGATGTCCATGGTATTCTTCAAGGAAGGCGTCGGGTATAACATACCTGAGCCGGGCGGTATCTGTAATTCGCCGAAATCATCCATATTGTATTCGAGCAAGTCATGGCAGGCCTGGTCGTCGCCGCAGGCTTTATCACGTAAGTCGCCGTCGCTTGGGTTGAACTGGGGCCGGTTTGAGTCTCTGAATACTTCGCGGTCCGTGTACAACATACCAAACTTTACGTAGCCCGGCGTGTTACCCATAACAAGATCCCTGGTAACGTCAAACCTGGCACTGTTGACCGTGTCCGTGGTCACGCTGTCATCGAACCATATCCTCACCCAATCAAACTTGGAGGGGTCAGTTGCGTCACCCTTGACATCCTTGCTCGAAATATCGGGCAAGTTTTGTGCTTCATCAAAAGGTATGGGTTCGACATAACCGAAGTCACGTCCCCAATTTCCGCGTACCGCAAAGTCCTTTTCTTCCCATTGCGCACGGGCTGAGCCATAGCGGGAGCCTTCCGATTCCGAACTGGCGATTACCCACCTGGTGTTCCACAGGTCACGGGTGTGATCGCCGCCGAAGTCGATGGTGTAGGAGTCGTTGGTGACTTCCTGAAGCCACAGGTCGGAGGCTAACTCCTGGTCGGTCAGGACGAATGAATTCTGGGTAAGCTCAACGACCTCGTTACCGGACGCCTTGTCCAGTTCCCATGCCTCGCGGATTTTCAGGTCATGGTCTTCTACCCTCGCAAGTGTGAGGTGGGAGAAGAACTCGTCCTGGCCGGTGGGGCGCCACTCGAGGCCGAGGCTGACATTAATGCGCTCGCGCTCGCCCTCCTCGCGTCGGTTGTCGATCTCACCGGGCATCAGGTATTCCTCGCCGGTGGTGTTTGACTCGTACCAGTCGAGACCATCGTCGTTTAGGTATTCGTTACCGTCGATATAGCGGTTGTAGTAATTCACCGCCCAGGCGACACCGAAGGATTTGCTGCTGTTCAGCCAGGTACCGTCGGCCATGATCTTGGGTGAGACTTCGCCGGAGATGTCCTGGTAAGAGGCTTCGAGCGTCGCACTTAACGAGTTGCCGCCTTTGCGGAATGCAGAGGCAGTAATAATATTGACCTGGCCTGCAGTTGCGCTGGCCAGCATGTCCGGTGTCAGGGACTTGGTGATCTCGAGTGCAGACAACATGTTGTTGCCGATGAACTGCAGTGATGAGCCTCGCGCGTCTCCGTCCGTACCTACCTGGGTTCCGTTAATGGTTACCGTGGCGAAACCCGGTTGCAGACCACGAATGCTGACATAATTGCCTTCGCCCTCGTTCCGCTGTATTGCCACGGCTGGCATCCTATTCAGCGCCTCGGCGATGTTCTGGTCGCCGAATTCACCAACGGCGTCGGCTGCGATAACGGATTTGTAGCCGTCGGCCGCGCGTTCCATTGAGCGGGAAGCGTAGATATTAGCGATTACGCCCTGGACTACGACCTCTTCCAAGGTGGGGTCGGCCGCTAAGAGCTGGATATCGGTGTTTTCACCCGCTTCGACCGTGATAGGCGTGGTGAACGGTTCCGATCCGAAATAAGTAACAACCGCCTCGTGCTCCCCTGTCGGGATTCCGGTGATCCGGAAGCGACCCAGCTGGTCGGTTGTTGTTTGCCTGTTAAGGTCCTTGATTCGAACGCTGGCGCCACTCAGGCCGGTTGATCCGTCCTGGCTGGTAACGACACCGCTAATGTTGCCCGTCTCCGACTGCGCATATGCAGCCGGCCCGGTAAATCCCTGCAGTGCTATCAGCAATAGCAAGGTGACTGAAACGCTTATTATATTTCTCATTTATTGCTCTCCGGTTATGGATAGGATATCAGGTCCTCCTAAAAACCATGTTCCTTTGATGGCACATTAATGCCAGCGCTGGCATAATAACACGCAAGGCGCTCGGAAAAAAGATTTCTTGCCCAAAAAAAGCCAAGTTATGGGGTCAGAGTCAAGTGCCAGAGTTGGCTGACCCCTTAAATTTTATATACATTCCGCTTTTGTGGATCCATAAATGGTAATTAAGAAGTAAATCAAAATGAAAATTAGATATTTATTTAGTGCATTGGCATTTGTTTTATGGGTTGGCAACAGCACAGCTCAAAGTCAAAATCACGAAGTTTTTTACGAATCTCCTGATTATGAGGAAGAGTGGATGCAACCAGGCGTTCACCCCGATCGCATAATGCTCAACTATGGTGCTGACCCTACCACCACTGCCAGTGTCACTTGGAGAACTAACACCGAGGAAAAAACCGCTTATGCCGAAATTGCAAAAGCAACCGCTGCCCCTAAGTTTTGGAGAACTTCTAAACGTTTTACTGCTAAGACCACATTGCTTGATGGCAGTCTGGTAGAAGATGCCGGCATAGTGGCTAACTATCATTCCGTCACTTTTGACGAGTTAGAACCCAACACTCTTTATGGCTACCGTGTTGGCGATGGCGACCACTGGAGTGAATGGATTCAGTTTAAAACCGCATCTACAACCAATGATAAATTCTCATTCTTATACGTTGGCGATGCCCAGAACAATATTTTTGAGCTATGGTCCCGCTCAATCCGTCAGGCTTTTCAGAAAGCACCGGATGCACGTTTCATAGTTCACGCAGGAGACTTAGTTAGCCCTGCTAATAGTGAAGAAGACTGGGAAGAATGGTTTAAAGCCGGTAGTTTTATCCACAGTATGATACCAAGTTTCCCTACACCGGGTAACCACGATTATGAGCGTATTTATGAAGGTAAAGGAAAAGATAAATATCAGCAGCAATTAAGTATTCAATGGCGTCCACAATTCACCTCGCCAGAAAATGGTCCGAAGGGGATTGATGAACTAAAAGAAACCTCCTATTATATGGATTTTCAGGGAATGCGAATGATTAGTGTGAATTCCAACAT
>Ga0164315_10000994_pt1 | contig 20828 bp, 20 predicted proteins | sample GuaBasSedimGuay6_FD_113737 | JGI IMG/M metagenome (GOLD analysis project Ga0164315, IMG submission 113737) | Subseafloor sediment microbial communities from Guaymas Basin, Gulf of California, Mexico - Guay6, Core 4569-2, 0-3 cm | ecosystem: Environmental > Aquatic > Marine > Hydrothermal vents... | reverse complement strand
AGTACAGCGGATTGACGGATTTGACGGATTTTTTTATGCGCCTTTAATTGAGTACAGCGGATTGACGGATTTGACGGATTTTTTTATGCGCCTTTAATTGAGTGCATCGGATTTTTGGTATAAGCGGAAATTGAGTACAACGGATTTTTGGCATCAGCGGATTTTTATGCGCATTTAATCCGTCAAATCCGTCAATCCGCTGTACTACATTAATCCGTTAAATCCGTCAATCCGCTGTGCTACATCAATCCGTTAAATCCGTCAATCCGCTGTACTACTATCAATCCGTTAAATCCGTCAATCCGCTGTGCTACATCAATCCGTTAAATCCGTCAATCCGCTGTGCTACATCAATCCGTTAAATCCGTCAATCCGTTGTACTAAATAGTGAGCACAGCGGATTTTTGGTATCAGCGGATTTTTGTTAAAACGGATACTATCCCTAGGAAGGGATAGCATCCGAAAAATCCGTCAATCCGCTGTACTATCCTGTTAGAAACCTTCAAGGTTTTGGAAACCTTGAAGGTTTTGCCCTTATTTGTCATTATTAACTCATAAAAACAACACTCATTAATATATATTAAATTATGCCCTCTGATTTCTCTGCTTTTTATATCTTATTAAAACGTGACTTAACCTTAGCTTATCGCCACCGCGCCGAATTGGCTAACCCGTTATTATTCTTTGTGATTGTCGTCAGCCTATTTCCACTCGGTATTTCGCCTGAATCAAGCGTTTTGCAAGGCATTGCCCCTGGGATAATTTGGGTTGCGGCATTATTAGCCGCGATGTTGTCACTGGATAGCCTGTTTCGCTCTGACTTTGAAGATGGTTCGTTAGAACAAATTGCGTTATCCGCCAATTCGTTACCAGTACTGGTACTGGCAAAAGTGTTCGCCCATTGGCTACTCACCGGCTTGCCGCTGATATTGTTAGCCCCCCTGTTGGGCGTATTGCTATTTTTACCCGATAGCGCGATGCTAACCCTAATAGTAACGTTAGCACTGGGCACACCAATATTAAGTTTAGTCGGTGCGATTGGGGTAGCACTCACAGTAGGCTTGCGGCGCGGTGGTGTGCTATTATCTTTATTGGTATTACCATTGTATATTCCGGTATTAATTTTCGCCGCCGATGCGGTGAGTGGTGCTGCATCAGGATTTGAGGTAGCGGGGCAACTGTACTTTTTGGGGGCACTGTTATCTTTATCTTTAACACTGGCACCGTTTGCAACGGCATCGGCTTTGCGGATTAGTATGAGTTAATTTCTCGTGCAAAGTACCGGATATCAGGAGCGCAAGGTTAACTTGCACGATACCCTATCTGATAATTGATAACGGAAAGCTAAAAACTGATGCAAAATCTTACCTTGCGTTCTCGTGTTGGTGCCGATGGCAACTTGCATTTAGACATACCAACGACACTGACTAACACGGATTTGGATGTTATTGTATGGCTACGCCCTATCAACGTTTCTGACAATGACGAGCGACAAGAGACATTTGTGGAATGGTGGACAAAACAGCTTGCCAATATGCCATCTTCTGAAAATCATGCTGAACGAGATCGTGCAAGGTACGCCTTGCACTCCTGATGTACGCTACATTAACTAACAATTTGATAACTGATAACTGACTATGTGGGCATTTTTTCAAAAACTTTCTTCTCCGAAATATTTTTATAACCTGTCTGGGTATTTAATCCCCTGGTTTGGTTGGGCTTGTCTCGCCTTTATGTTAGTGGGACTTTACTATGGCTTATTTTTATCGCCGGCTGATTATCAACAAAAAGAAAGCGTGCGGATTATGTATGTGCATGTGCCGGCAGCGTGGCTGTCCCTATTTGTCTATATGGTGATGGCAATTGCTGGGGGCATTGGTTTGGTTTGGCGCATCAAATTGGCTGAAATCATAGCGGCAAGTTCCGCCCCGATCGGTGCGTCATTTACCTTTTTAGCCCTCGCCACCGGTGCATTATGGGGCAAACCCATGTGGGGTGCATGGTGGATATGGGATGCTCGCTTGACATCCGAACTGATTCTGCTGTTTTTATACTTAGGTGTGATTGCGCTGAATTCTGCGATTGAGGATAAACGTACCGCAGCGCGTGCCAGTGCCGTGTTAACGTTAGTGGGGGTGGTGAATATTCCGATTATTCATTTCTCAGTCAACTGGTGGAACACACTGCATCAACCTTCTATTTTCAAAGGATTTGAAGCGCCGTCGGTTGATCCGTCTATGCTAACGCCGTTGTTACTGATGGCAATCGCATTTCAATTGTATTATGGGTGGGTAGTGTTAATGCGAGCGCGTTGTGAAATCTTAGATCGAGAACGGAATACCAGTTGGGTGCAAACCTTAGCCACTAATGGTAAATAAACGATAAAACCCAGTTAAGTGACGGATGCTATCCCTTCTTAGGGATAGTATCCGTTTGGACAAAGGATTATGACAATACCGTCTGCACTAGAACATAAGCCCCCGGTGCGTTTATCAACTCAGGATAAAGCCGGATTACTGGAAACGCTAGAGGTTGAGTTGACTAAATGCGGCGGTGGGCAAGTCTGGCTATTTGGTTCCAGAGTCAATATGGCAGCCAAGGGCGGGGATATTGATTTATATATTGAACTCAATCAAGCGATTGAGAATAAATTCGCTTTCACCCTCCAATTAAGTATTGCGCTTGATAAAAAATTAGGGGAACGCAAAATCGATATTATTGTCAAAGCACCCAATACACGAGACTCTGCTTTACACCAAATAGCGAAACAACGAGGCGTATTATTATGGCGCAGCCCGACGCGGTAGAATTTTCCTACTTTCAAGAACAGTTGATGTTGACGCAAAAAATGGTGGCACTACTACGCTACTCTTTTGAACGTACCACACCTATTGCGCCCTTATTTGAGACAGAGAATTTTAGTACTCAAATAAACATGGAACAAGCCGAAATTTTAGAAGGATTAACCGCCCGTTTTGCCAGATTGGCGGATACACTGACACAAAAACTGTTTCGTGCGATAGATGCGTTGGAATTAACCGATGAAGGCAGTCTGATTGATCGTTTTAACCGCATGGAAAAACGTGACATTGTGACAGATGCCCAAACATTGATTGAGATGAGAAAATTAACAAACAAAATTGCCCACGACTATGTGCTTGAAGACTTAATCCCGTTGTATCAAAGTGTCTTTCATCAATGTGACATGTTGTTTAATGTCGTAGATGCCATTGCCAATTATGCGCGTGAGCAAGGGTGGGCGTAAGAAACGCATTGCTATTTTTTCGCTGTGATGCTATCGCTTTTTGGGCGATAGTATCACTTTTGGTAGTATTTCGTGATGCTATCGCTTTTTGGGCGATAGTATCACTTTTGGTAGTATTTCGTGATGTTATCGCTTTTTGGGCGATAGTATCACTTTTGGTAGTATTTCGTGATGCTATCGCTTTTTGGGCGATAGTATCACTTTTGCACTTTTGCGGTATCATCCTTTCAAAGTTAACGGATACTATCCCATCGAGGTATAGCATCCGTTTCGTTATATTTTTTTTTCGTACAAGGTACGCCTTGTACTCCTGTTGAAGTAATTATAATAAAGGATTTTAAATACGTAATAACGACAACAAAGGGCGCATTCCCACGCCACCGACAAGTGCAACGGATATAGTACAACGCATTGAAGGATTTAACGGATTAGAGGTAATGATTGGTTAGCTGCTATTTGTTTTTCTATACTTGGCACCGTCACAAAATGAGCAATTTGCTGGACTTTTGACAAGCAATGGAGTCGAAAATGTTTCTTGAAATTTTAGGTGCAGGTACTAAGTATACTCTTGGTTTTATCCGTTGATTTCGCGTATCCGTTGTACTCAATCCGTTGTACTCAATCCGTTGTACTCAATCCGTTGTACTCAATCCTAACCCTTGTCGTTAAAGATAAGGATAAAAAACGTAAATGACTCAATAGCTTTATCAAACCCATCCTTTCTAATAAGCCATCCTTGTCATTCTTGCCCATAAGCATCTGTTAAAACTATCCCACCTTTACAAATTCGTGCAAAGTTCGCTTGTAACGAATGTTAATACCATTGATAACTAATAACTGATTTATGGATACTATTTATTTACGTGGTGTGCGTACCCACAATCTGCAAAATATTGATCTTGATTTACCACGCGATCAATTAATTGTTATCACCGGCTTATCCGGCTCTGGTAAATCCTCTTTGGCATTTGATACGATTTATGCGGAAGGGCAACGGCGTTATGTCGAATCGTTATCGGCGTATGCACGCCAGTTTTTATCCCTGATGGAAAAGCCTGACGTTGAGCATATTGAAGGTTTATCGCCGGCGATTTCTATTGAGCAAAAAACCACGTCGCATAATCCCCGTTCCACCGTCGGTACAGTTACTGAAATTTATGACTATCTGCGGCTATTATTTGCGCGAGTCGGTTCGGCTCATTGTCCGGAACATGGGATTTGTTTGCAAGCACAAACTATCAGTCAAATGGTTGATCAAGTGTTGGCACTGCCCAAAGGGGCTCGCTTAATGCTATTGGCACCCGTTGTCAAAGAGCGCAAAGGTGAATATCGCCACTTGTTAGAAAATTTGCAAAAACAAGGCTTTATTCGCGCACGGATTGATGGTGAAGTTGTGATGTTGGACGATCCACCGGTGCTGGATTTATACAAAAAACACACGATAGAGGTGGTGGTTGATCGGTTTAAAGTTCGTGATGATTTACAACTGCGTTTAACAGAGTCATTTGAAACCGCCTTAAAGTTAGGAGACGGTTTAGCGCAAATCAGTTTTATCGCAGAAGATACCGCCCCAAAAACTGGGAAAACGGGAAAGAGGATAGCGAAAAGGGGAAAGGAAGTAACAGATTTACCTGAAATGGCTGATATGATTTTTTCGTTAAAATTCGCGTGCCCTGAATGTAATTACAGTCTCAGCGAATTAGAGCCGCGCTTATTTTCCTTTAACAATCCCGTTGGTGCGTGCTCCACCTGTGACGGTTTGGGGATTAAACAATTTTTTGATCCTGCCAAAATTGTCGTTAATCCTTTACTCAGTTTAGCCGATGGCGCGATACGTGGTTGGGACAAAGAAACTGTGTTTAATTCTCAATTACTTGAAGCCGTCAGTGCCCATTATCAATTTGATTTGGATACGCCTTTTGAAGCCTTACCGCAAAAAATCCGCAAAGTGATTTTATATGGCAGCGGTGCTAGGGAAATTAATTTTGTCAATTACACCGACAGTGGTACTACATTTGCGCGTAAAAAACCTTTTGAAGGCATTATTCCCAATATGGAGCGGCGCTATCGTGAAACTAATTCTAATAGCGTGCGCGAAGAGTTGGCAAAATCGTTAAGCCAGCAACTTTGTGCCGATTGCCAAGGGACTCGTTTAAATAAAACGGCGCGTCATGTTTTTATTGAAGGGCACGGTTTGCCACAATTGACAGCCCTACCAATTGGACGCGCCCAAGCCTTTTTTGAAAACTTACAGTTACCCGGCACACGGGGCGAAATTGCCACGAAAATTCTCAAAGAAGTGATTGAGCGTTTGCAATTTCTCGTCAATGTTGGGCTTGATTATCTGACGTTGAATCGCAGTGCCGACACCTTAGCCGGTGGCGAAGCGCAACGTATTCGCCTTGCCAGCCAAATTGGGGCGGGGTTAGTGGGTGTCATGTATATTTTAGATGAACCGTCAATCGGTTTACATCAACGCGACAATCAACGTCTGTTGGATACTCTGACTCATTTACGTGATTTAGGTAACACCGTTATTGTTGTAGAGCATGATGAAGAGACGATACGAGCCGCGGATCATATTGTGGATATCGGTCCTGGGGCGGGGGTGCATGGTGGGCGCGTGGTGGCACAAGGCGCATTATCAGCCATTCTCCAAGCGCCTGAGTCGGTGACGGGACAATTTTTATCTAAACAGCGGCGTATTGCGATTCCTAAAAAACGCCAACGTATTGATAAAAAACGGATTTTATCCTTACGCGATGCCTGTGGCAATAATCTCAAATCCATCACGCTAGAAGTGCCGATTGGCTTAATGACGTGTATCACCGGTGTCTCTGGTTCTGGGAAATCCACGCTGATTAATGACACTTTGTATCCCGTTGCTGCTAATCAATTAAATCGCGCTAATTTAAATGCAGCCGCTTATCAATCAATTGAAGGTTTGGACTTATTGGATAAAGCGGTGGATATTGATCAAAGCCCAATCGGACGCACACCGCGTTCTAATCCTGCCACCTATACCGGGATTTTTACACCGATTCGAGAACTTTTCGCAGCTACCCATGAAGCCCGTTCACGCGGTTATAAACCGGGACGTTTTAGCTTTAATGTCAAAGGTGGACGCTGTGAAGCGTGTCAAGGCGATGGCGTGATTAAAGTGGAAATGCACTTTTTGCCGGATATTTATGTGACGTGCGATGTTTGCAAAAGCAAACGCTACAACCGTGAAACCTTAGATATCAAATACAAAGGTAAAACCATCGCCGATATACTCGCCATGACAGTTGAAGACGCGCGGGCATTTTTTGATGCGGTGCCCATGTTAGCCCGGAAACTGCAAACTTTGATGGATGTGGGTTTGTCTTATATCACGCTAGGACAAAATGCCGTTACCCTGTCTGGCGGAGAGGCGCAACGGATAAAACTCTCGCGGGAACTTTCAAAACGCGATACTGGCAAAACGTTATATATACTTGATGAACCCACCACGGGTTTGCATTTCCATGACATTGAACAATTATTAGGCGTGTTGCACCGTTTCCGAGATAACGGTAACACGGTGGTGGTGATTGAACATAATTTGGAAGTGATAAAAACCGCAGATTGGATAGTGGATTTAGGACCAGAAGGCGGTGACGGTGGTGGGCAGATTATTGCGGCTGGGACACCAGAAAGCGTTGCTAGAAAAAAGCAGTCGTACACCGGGCAGTTTTTAAAAACGGTGTTAAAGAAGACTTAAAGATTAACTACAAGGATTGTATATAAAAAAGGATTGGATTGTGCCAGAATTGAAATCCAAAATCCGTTTGATATAGACGTTCATAAAAATATTTAGGGCAAAACCGTAAAGCATTTCCAAAACGCTTGACGGTTTCATTCTTAAATTATTATTCTTACAAACTATATTTGCAATTATTAACGGGGATTAGCCTGATACATTTTAAGCGGAGAAAGGGTTTAAACGTATTGCCTATTTTCATTTTGAGGATGGTGGGCAAGCGGGTGGTAAGATTCGGGACGGTGTTTGAGATCATGCCGACAGCGATCCCACCCGACGAAACGACAAGAATTGTATTTATTTTCTGTGTACAGGACAAAAAAGTGTTAAAGCCGTGATGCTATCGCTTTTTTTTGCGATAGTATCACTCAAAAAATCTACCGCAGTTAGGAACGTGCATAATACAACCTGAAGTTCGGTACCGTAGGGGTAATCCCTTGTGATTACCATTACATTTTTTAAGTTATTTTATGCACGTTCCTTATCAATATTTTTGACGTTAAGTTTCAAAGCCTAGTGATACTATCGCAAAAAGAAGCGATAGCATCACTGAACATTTATAAAATCAATTTATTATAATTTTTATCCTGTACATAGATTTATTTTATAAGATTTATCGATCTAATCCTTTCTTATAGACAATCCTTGTAGTTATTTTTTATCGAACTAATCCTTTCTTATAGACAATCCTTGTAGTTATTTTTTATCGATCTAATCCTTTCTTATAGACAATCCTTGTAGTTATTTTATTATTTAATTTTATCGAACTAATCCTTTCTTATAGACAATCCTTGTAGTTATTTTATTATTTAATTTTATCGATCTAATCCTTTCTTATAGACAATCCTTGTAGTTATTTTTTATCGATCTAATCCTTTCTTATAGACAATCCTTGTAGTTATTTTTTATCGATCTAATCCTTTCTTATAGACAATCCTTGTAGTTATTGGTTTACTTTCAACGCTGATGAAATCGCTCAGGCTTTTCAAAAGAGCTACAGTTGTGCATTAGCGGCGATTAGCGCGGGCTTGGTTTCGCCGGAACAACAGCGGGGTTTTTGGCAAACGCTTTTTCAGTCTAAGGTTCAAAACGATTTCGCCACCCACTTTGAGCCAGACTATTTACGGCCTTTTGCCCAGCAACAAAGTTTATCAGATGAACAATTGCCAGCGTTTCGTCACACCGCCGTTGAACAGTGCAATGCATTAGCCAAGCACACGCTGTTTCAGGCCGATCATGTCCCTTTCACCGAGGCCGAATTAGCCAGTTTTGTCACCGAGACGGGGGCTTTTGCCATTACCGATTTGGTATTAGAGCAAGTGCCAATGTCTTTGGATAAACAAGTTGTGGCTTTTTTGCAATCTCAAGAATTGCTTGGCAATGCGATATTGTTCTTTTTGCACGAGCAACTCCGCAAAGATGCCCGCTTTGAAAAAACCTTAGCGGCTTTGCAGCGTGAAGGTTTATTGGTGGAAGTGCGCGAGATTAAAAGTATTGTTCAAACCACCGAAGACCAGTTAAATCAAGCAGTTAAGGCCAAACAGTTTAGTGAAGTGGCACAGTTGGGGCACACCTTGGAGCGTTTGCAACAAATTGAATCGGTGACACAAACCCATTATGCCCAGTTTCTTGAGTTTAGCCACCGCTTTGCTAATTGGGCGGCGTTGGTGAAAGTTCAGATTGAGCAAGTGTTGTCGGCAATGGGGCAATTGCAGTGGCAATTGGCGGCAGTCCATGACGATGTTAAGCAAACCAAACGTGTTGCAGAAGATATTTTAGCCATCGTTCAGCAATTGATGAAGCGTGCGGATTTATCGCCCCAAGTCAAACCGCGTGATGAATTTACGCGCCACAGTAGTGCCAGTCTGAAATTGATTGAGCAGGCAAGACGCTTGTTCAAAAGCTTGCCCCCGACAAATTCACAATTTAGTCGCGTCGCAATTGAGTTAGGCAGTGTGGTGTCTTCGGCGGGGCTGATGGATAAAGCCGAGGCGTTGTTTGCACAGGCGTATCAGCAGGCGCAAAATGATGAAGAACGGGCGTTGAGTGCATTTGATTTATTTCAAATGCGTCTGCGGCGCAAAGCCTATACCGAAGCTTTGGAGAGTTTACAGGCAGCGATTGCGCTGAATCCATAGCGTTATGCGTTGCATAATGTGCATAGCTATTCAATTAAACGGATATTGGGCGCTGGGGGTATGGGCTGTGTGTTTTTATGTCAACACCGTTTGCGGAAAACGCAACAGGTGGTGATTAAGTGTTTTTGGGAAATGCAATCCGGTTCACCAGATACGCTGTTTCAAGAGGCGTTTTTGATGGCGGAGATTGCTGGGGAATATGTGCCGCAACCGCTTGATTGTGGTTTTGTCGATATGGCAACGCAACAACGCGGTTTTTTTATCACCGAGTATATTGAAGGGGCGATAGACGGTGAGACGTGGTTAGCCCAACATGGCAAGTTAGAAGTACACACCGGTATCGCGGTGGGTTTGCAAATGGTTAAAGGTTTGCAACTCGCGCATGACAAAGGCATTTTTCATTTAGATTTAAAGCCGGCTAATATTTTGTTGAAGTTGCAAAAAACCTCCGAGGTTTCCAAAACCTCGGAGGTTTCTGACGTTGGGCAAAAAACCTCGGAGGTTTCGGGCGTTGGGCAACAAACCTCCGAGGTTTCCAAAACCTCGGAGGTTTCGGACATTTCAGTCAAAATCATTGATTTTGGGTTAGCGAAAGTGGCTACGTCGTTACGGGAAGAAGTGGCTGTCAAGCAAAGTCATAGCGGTTTAAGTTTATTAGCGCAATCGGTGTTTGGTACGTTGGATTATGCGCCACCGGAGCAACAAGGTTTTACGCAATATGGCAAGCCGAGTGCCAAAAGTGATGTGTTTGCGTTTGGCAAAACCTTGTATCGTTTATTGACGGGAGAAATGCCACAGACTTTACATCCCAGTTCGTAGGGTGGGCAACGTCTTTTTGTTGCCCACCATTAATCTCAATTTATGATGGTGGGCAAAACCCACCATTAATCTCAATTTTGGTGGGCAAAAAAGACTTTGGTGGGCTACAGTTGCCCACCATTAATCTCAATTTATGATGGTGGGCAAAAAAGACTTTGGTGGGCTACAGTTGCTAGGCGAACCTAGCACGTATAGCTTCGGTGCAAAGCTCGCTGAGAACGAATGAAATACGATAAAATATAATAATAATCCTGATTTATGTTAAAACGGATACTATCCTTAAGAAGGGATAGCATCCGTAAAATTTCTTTTTTTAACAAATCCATTAAAAAATCCATTTATTCCGAAAATCCAAACTATTAGTTTTATTTAGACGCTAATAACTATTTTTTATGTTAAAACGGATACTATCCCATCGAGGTATAGCATCCGTAAAATTATAAAAAATCCATTTATTCCGAAAATCCGCTGTACTAATGGAAAAATTATGCTCTCTTTTTTACTTTCCCGTTTACTTAGCACACTCGTCGTCGTGTTAGGTGTTGTTACCCTGGTTTTTTTACTTATTCATCTTGTCCCAGGCGATCCGGTGCAAGCTATGCTTGGGGAATCGGCACTGCCTGCTGACTTGGAAGCGTTACGAACCGCGCTTGGGCTCAATCAACCGTTGTTGACGCAATGGTGGAATTACATGACAAACTTGTTGCAAGGTGATTTGGGCACTTCATTGTATTCCAAGGAGCCCATCATCGATATTCTGTTAGAACGCCTCCCCGCTACCATTGAATTAGCAATCGCCGGCTTGTTGGTCGCAGTGTTGGTAGCACTGCCGTTAGGCAGTATCGCAGCGTTGCGCAAGGACAGTATTTATGATAATGGGGCCATGGTGTTTTCTTTGTTGGGCGTGTCCATCCCGAATTTTTGGATGGGGCCGTTGCTGATTCTGTTATTTTCTCTCACCTTAGGTTGGTTGCCGGTGAGCGGTCGAGACGGCCTCGCATCGCTGGTATTGCCGGCCTTGACTTTGGGCACGGCACTGGCCGCGATTTTGGCTAGGATGGTACGCTCAACATTGTTAGAAGTGCTGGGTGAAGATTATATTCGCACCGCCCGTGCCAAAGGTTTGCGTGAATCGGCGGTGGTTGTTCATCACGCGCTACGCAACGCTTCTTTACCCATTATCACGGTGCTGGGTTTACAATTAGGCACTTTACTGGGTGGCGCGGTGATTACTGAAATCATTTTTGCCTGGCCGGGGGTTGGACAGTTGACGATTGAATCTATACAGCGGCGCGATTATCCAGTTGTGCAAGCGTGTATCTTATTGATTAGTTTAAGTTATGTGTTGGTTAATACGTTGACCGATTTTGTGTATGCTTGGTTAGATCCACGGGTGCGTTATAGTGGAAGTACAACGGATTGACGGATTTTTCGGATTGATCTCACCCCCCTTTAGGATGTGGTTCAACGTCAATAGAAATGCTTTTTAAAGTCAACCATAACCTCTTCACATTCTCAGCCTTTTCAAAGGAACGAAGTATATAGTGTTTAAATATCAAATTTTTATGCCATTATCAGTATTAATTATATGGTTTATGTTGGCCTTATTGGGCCCTTGGCTGCCGTTGCAACCTAACCATATTACTTTGCAAAATATCTTACAGCCCCCCTCTTCATCAGTGTGGTTAGGCTATGACGATTTGGGCCGCCCCATTTTAGATCGCTTAATCATGGGCGCACGCACTTCATTTTTTGTGGCCTTTTGGGTGATGCTTGTGTCGATCACAGTGGGCACATTGATTGGCACAATAAGTGGTTGGATTGGCGGCTATGTGGATTTGATTATTGTGCGGATAATGGATGTCTTTTTGGCCTTTCCGGGTATTTTACTGGCTATTGCTTTATCAGCACTGTTGAAGCCGGGGATTGAAAATGTCGTTTTTGCGCTGTCAGTCGTTGGCTGGGTAGGCTTTGCCCGATTGGCGCGCGCGCAAACTTTGTCACTGAAACATCGGGAACATGTTTTAGCCGCTATCGCTTTGGGCGCAAGAATACCGCGTATTTTGCGTTATCATGTGATACCATTATTGCTGGCACCGCTGCTTATTGAAGCGACTTTTGGCATTGCCGGTGTTGTGATTGCGGAAGCGGGGTTATCGTTTTTAGGTTTAGGCGTACAACCGCCCGCAGCGTCGTGGGGCAGCATGATCCGTGATGGCAAGAGTTATATGCTGTATGCGCCGCACATGGTTTTGGCACCGGGGATGGCTTTATTGTTGGTAGTGTTATCGGTGAATATGTTGGGGGATAAACTGCGGGATAGGTTGGATGTGAAAAGCCAGTCATAACGGATAGCATCCCTTTGAAGGATGTTATTAGGGCAAAACCTTCAAGGTTTCCAAAACCTTGAAGGTTTATAACTGAAATTATTATTCTTACAAACTATATCTGTGAAGTTAAATCGTACCAGGTTCGCCTTGTACTCCTGATATTGTTGTTTCGGAAGTAGGGAATAAGAACTTGATTATCAACTGAGCACTTTTACATTTTCCACAGTTAACCCAGTTGCCTGTGCTATCTGTTCTTCGGTTAAAACCCCAAAAGATAACAGATGACGAGCAGACATTTCAGCCCCCTCTTTCAAACCGACTTCCTTGCCTTCTTTCAAGCCTTCTTTGCGGCCTTCTTCCCGGTATTCTTGGAATTTTTCTTGCTTCACTTCTTCCATCGCATGTTCATCAAACATCTTCGCACGTTCTTGAGGTGTCACTTTATCTTTCTCAATCAGCTCGAAAACACGGTGTATTTCCGGGCAGGTGTAATGCGATTCATCAACTTGTTCATCCAGACTGTCTTCTATCGCTTCCATCCATTCACGGTATTCTTTCGGCGTATCATCTTCAAGGTATTTGGGACAAATATAGATCACTTTGTGGTCAATTTCCCCAACGGGTTTACCTTTCCTATTTATAGGATCAAAGTCGATGATGGAAATATCTTCTTTATGTCTATCTCCAGAGGTTAACACGACGAGCGTAAAGACTTTTAAGCGGGGACGATAGTCTTTTGATTTGACCACTTGTTCCAATAAAGCGGCACAGTGGTAATGCAAAAAGCGGTGATAGTGATCGGGGAAACGCACATGTTGGATATCAACAATGACCCGATTTTTTTGGTCTTCGGCGTAGAGATCGAATTTGGTGGCGACATTGCCCAGCGGTGGATCATAAACTTTATCTTTTTCAACGGTGTCAATTTCAAGCTCAATGCCCACAAAGTCACGGACAAAGGCGGTGAATATTTCGGGTACACTAAAGGCTTTTTTGAAAATGACATCGTAACGTAATGGGGCGACTTGTTTCATGGTGTGGGTTTCCTGAATTGAGTTTAGCTGAAACGATGAGGAACGAAGATAACACAGAATCAAGCTTTTTTTTTGCGAATTTAGGACAAAACCTTCAAGGTTTCCAAAACCTTGAAGGTTTCTAACTGTTTGTGAAGTTAAATCGTACAAGGCTCGCGAGAATATGACAACTTCTGGTTATTTTGCCCCTTCCTTTTCTGCTATGCGTTTAAGAAAAGATTCCATTTGTTCTCGGGTGAACTGTCCTTCTTGCAGCATCTGTTTCGCCACGCTTCTTACGGTTACCATTTTTTCTGCTCTTCCTTTTGCCATTCCTTCTGCTCTTCCTTCTGCTCTTCCTTCTGCTCGGCCTTCGTCTCTGCCCCACCGGATGTCATGTTGTCGGAAATTCAGTTGTTCTCTCATAAGCTTAAGTAAAGTTGATTTGTTGAACACTTCTTTACTATAGGACTTTCCCCATAAATATTCAACGGTGGTTCGTAAACTTTCCATTTGTTCGGCCGTGAGAACTTCAATCATGTCAGTCAGTTCCACTTCATGCTTATCAATTTGCTTAAGCAAAGAAAGCATAAGGTTGGTTGCTCTGCTTGTTGAGGCATTGTCGAGGGCTCTCAATTCTGACTCGACAACAAACGGGAGCAGAAACGGCAGTTTTCGGTTGATGATTGTCTCAATCGTTACCAAACTCAGGTGATAGGCTTTGTATTTCAATTCGCCCGAGTATCTTGGATCTGAGGTTGGGAGTTTGACGGTTCGATCCTCAATCATCTCCTTGTTTTCGGGAGAACCTCTCAGATAGAAAACATTGCACAAAACCACCTTTCCTTGGTAGTCTTCGTCCATTTCCATCAGATGCCGATATTCCAATTTCCGTTGGTCCATTTCTTTATCTGATTTATATTCGCTTTCAAACTCCAGATGGATAATCACCTCATGGCCGTTTTTGTCCTTGGCTTCAAAGATGACATCGGCAATCCGTTTGATAAAAATAAACTCTCTTCCAATCAGTGCCTTCGTCTTTTGGGCTTCGACTTGGTACTCTTCTAAGATAAATTGGAGCAGTTGCGGAAAATCCCGAGACAGGATTTTCGCTATGGCATCAAAGCTTCTGATTTCTCGGCCCTCTTTTTCTTCAAGGTTTTTGAGCGATTGAGGCAGATCGAGGTGGCCTTTTTCTTGTTTGATATGCAGTGCTAGCCGTTGTAACAGTTTTCCAAACGGCTCTCGGGTTTCAATCAGTCGTCTTTTGACAATGCCTTGCTCATTTTCAGACAACTTTGATTCTGCAAGCAATTGTCTGAAATCGACAACGACGGGCGGTTCGATTAAATTCTGTTGGCTTGAACTCTGAGAGGGTTTTGGCGTTTTTTTCATGTTGCTTATAATATAATGGCACGCACGATAGAAATTTTGGTTGTGCAAGCAAGAATAGCCAGAGGCAACGCCCCTGGCTTTAATAATGCGCCCCGTTAGGGCTAAGTTTTAAAGCCCCAACGGGGCGAAATTAATATAGCCATGGGCAACGCCCCTGGAACTTAATTATTGTCGTTATTGCTCAGAAACGGATACTATCCCAAAAAGGGATAGCATCCGTTGCTAAATTAATATAGCCAGGGGCAACGCCCCTGGAACTTAATTATTGTCGTTATTGCTCAGAAACGGATACTATCCCAAAAAGGGATAGCATCCGTTGCTGCTTACGCTTTAAGTTCGTTATTGCTCAGAAACGGATACTATCCCAAAAAGGGATAGCATCCGTTGCTGCTTACGCTTTAAGTGCCTTTATAACTCAAAACCGGCCGTAATTTTCTGACAATACGAACCAGTTCTCGTTGCGCTCGCATCACTGTGTGGATGTCTTTATAAGCCAAAGGCATTTCTTCGCGCAATTGGTTTTCCAAACGATGATCAAACCATACGCCGGTCATTTGTTGACGCAACTGTTTGATTGTAAACGTCTTTCGTGCCTCATAGCGACTCATGGTACGCCCTGCCCCATGTGAACTGGAACGCAGGGCTGGATCACAGCCGCGCCCTTCGACATGAAAGCTGGCGGTGCCCATTGAGCCTGGAATAATGCCGACTTCTCCATTGGCAGCGGATACCGCGCCTTTGCGGTGAACCCAATAGGTTTCACCAAAATGTGTCTCCCGTTTAACGTGATTGTGATGACAGGCTATCATGGAAGACAGTTCGGCTGACACCTCGAAAAATTCTTCCATCAGCACGATAGCAGCCTCCATTATCGCTTGCCGGCTTAAATCCGCATAAGCATAAGCCCACTCAATATCTTGCAGATAGGCTTGTCCCGCTTCGCTTTCCGCATTGAGGAACTTTAAGCCGGTGTTTGCGGTGGCCGCTTGCTGTAGATGGTGATTGGTGATGGACTGTCCGATAGCACGAGAACCACTGTGAACCATTAACCATAATTCATTTTGTTCACTCGCCTGAAATTCCAGAAAGTGGTTGCCACGTCCCAAGGTGGCAAATTGAACGCGAGCATCGCGCCGTTTGAGTTTTTCCAGTTTGGGTGTGCTTAACGGGGCCTGCTGTAGTGCGTCAGGCAATGAATCAACCATTGTTAACTTGGGATGCCGGTTGGTGGGCACCAGTTTGCCAAGGCCGTTGAGTAAGCGAGCTGCGGCCGTTTCATTTTTGAAGACATCGGCGTGGCTTTGGAAACCTATTGCTGTCATGCCACAACCTATATCATTACCCACAGCTTGTGGATATAAGCGCGATTGGGTCGCCACAACGGTGCCAATGCAAACGTCTTTGGCTAAATGTACATCGGGCATCACCGCGATATGGTAAACATCTTCGGTTTTCGCGAGTCGTTCTAACGCAACGGAAACCTCTGACTTTAACGGTTCATGCAGCCACATTTTGACGGAAGCTTTGTTCATTGTGCCACCCCCGTTGCTGCTATAAACCGAAATGAGAGTTGAGGCACTCGTTTGCGATTGATGGTGGTTGCGATGGCAGAGCGTAATCGCCCTACGGCTCGCTGGAGCGCTGCCAAGACTTCACTCTCATCTAATGAAATGGTCGTTGAGTTTGGTTCGACAATCACTAGCAAGTGTGAACTATCTGGCGCGGGTTCAACGGCACTGATGATTAATTCGTGTAACAAAGGTTCAACCGATTCACCAGCCAAAACCAGATTCAAGGTTTTTTCTGCTTGTTTGCAGACTTGGTAAGTTTTGCGGTGTGCCTGTTTTCTGGTTTGCTTATCAGAAAGCTTGCGTGGATCGGTACCATCTTCAGGGCGAACTTCTGCACATAAAGAGGCGATTTCTTTTAACCATTGTTTTCTAGATGTCATCTGGATACTCTCACAATGTCAAGCTGCAAACTCATCGGTGTTGGCGAAAACCTCTGAGGTTTGGCAAATATCGCCCACCGAACAGTTGGCAACTGATAAGAAAAGTGATGTGAGAGCCTAGCCGAGTGCGGCCATAAATGAATGAGTGACCGCTAAAAACGGCGTGGCTCAATGAGTAAGTTTAATGAGTTAATGACAGGCATAGTCGGCCTCCTTTTGGATGAAGTGAATAGTACAACGATTGTTGAGTTGAGTACAACGAATTACGTGGATGAACGAATTAAAACCATTCACTATGAGGAGCAATTCGTTTATCCACGTAATTCGCTGTACTTAATATAACTACAAGGATTGTTTGTAAACCGTTAACTACAGGGATTGTTTATAAAAAAGGATTAAAAAAAACGGCTAACGGTTTTAATCCGCATCGATTAAACAATCCCTGTAGTTATTGTTAGGTAGTACAACAGATTAACGAACTCACCGAATTAGCCCAGAAAAAAGCTGTACTCAATAATATAACTACAAGGATTGTATATAATAAGGGATTAAAACCGAACCTCGTTTCGAGCCAATCCGTTATTATATACAATCCCTGTCGTTATAGGTGTTAATCCTTTCTAAAATGCAATCCTCGTAGTTATTTGGCCGCTTGTGCCAGTGCTCTCGCATAGTTTTCTGGCTCAAACACCAGACGAGGATCGATTTGAAGTGCGTTAGTAAACTCAACCACAGCTTGTTGGATTTTTCTTTGTTTAGCAAACTCTTCTCTTTGTTCAAGCCGGGCCGTCGCCGCAATTTTTGTGGCTTTATCAGTTGGGTCAAATTTAAAGCATGGCGCTTATAATATTCATAATCATGCTTTAATATGTTCAGGATATCATCAATATCGCTGTCATAATCGGCATGACAGGTATTATCAGTAAAATCAACATATTGCAAAACCCGCAACACGTCTGGAATATCCGAGGTTGGCGTTGGCGCAATAATTAATAGTGGGACGATACGCTTGTTGTATTGCAACGCATAAGCTAACCCGCGCTGGCAATGTTCGGATGCGACGGAATCCGCAGAGATGAAGAAAATAAAATTATCGGCATTCTTGCGGGCTTCGCAGATAAATTCGCAAACCAATGCGGAAGGTTGACAAGGAGGTTGTTCTGGTGGGATAAATTCTGTCAGTAACCACTCTTCCGCGGCCGTGCGTTGTTGGCCGACTAATAAATGTTGGGTGGCTTTTTGGTTCTTTTGCCAATGCAGCGCGTCAGCCAGAATCTCGGTGTGCATTCGGACATAAGCCGTTTGCCGCTCTAACACCGCGGTGATCCGTTCCACCACACTGTCAAGTGTGTCAATGCTTTCACCAAACTCAGGAAAATCAACCTGTTGCAGATAATCCAAGTCTTCATGCTTGGCCCAGTTGTTTTCATAAGATTGGGCCCACTGAGCGATGTTTTTGATATCCTCATCAGATAATTTTTGTTTGGCATCCAACCAATTGGTTTTACCAATCAGCGCATGGGAGCGATTTAACACATCTTGCGTGGTGCGAATGTTTTGGTCAGGCTGGTTATGAAATTGATAAAAAGTCACCAAAACTTGCTGATCGCCGGCCGATAAGCTTTGCTCAGGGGTTTTGAATATCACCATATGATTGAGGGGAATAACCAGTTTGCCGAGCAAGCGTGCATATTCCAATTCAACTAGGCAATACGGCGAGGTAAGGCCGCGCGGTGCCATTATGCACACGAAGTTGTGCGCCGATTCTATGCCATGGTTAATGCGTTGCTGATAGTCGTCCCCATCGGGGATATTAACCTTATCAAACCATGCGTCTTGACCGGCGAGCTTAAGTTGTTGGTGAATTCTTGCAGCCAACTCTAAGCTTTCTCTCCTGCCGTAGGAAATGAATAAGTTTTTTTTGGTGTTTTTGGTATTGATTAGTCATAATTGTTTTAATAACGACAAGGATTGCATTTTATAATGGATTTATAAAAACGGATTTATAGCCCTAACACACTGAAGTCAAAGGAAATATAAAATAACGTTTTAAAGATTAGGATAATTAATTGAACACTGTCCAAGATAAATCTTGGACTCCAATACCCAAAACTCGTCTTTAGGCGGTAAACATCAAGTCGCACCGCCTAAAGGCTCGATTGCTATTTCGTTGCTTGATTTTTCTTTAAAGGCACCCCTAAAGGAGGGGCATTATTTCATAGTATTCTTTAACTGTCAATTTTAACGGCCCCTAAAAATTTTATAATCGCGAATAGAGAATGCTAATGGGGATATTTTGAATTAAACCTGATAAATAAAAACAACAAGTTAATAAATCATTCCCCATTCTCTATTTTTTATTCTCCATTTATCGTTTTGTCAGGTTTAAGCTGACATTTTGACTATGCTGGAAGTACAACTGATTGACGGATTTGACGGATTTATTTTTTCGGATGTCGCTCAACGTCAATACGATTGACGGATTTAACGGATTTATTTTTTCGGATGTCGCTCAACGTCAATACAAATGCGAACTTTGTAAACCATTACCTCTTATTTCATTTTCACACTGAACAAAGGAGCAAAGTATATGAAATCTAAAAACCTTTCATTAACAAAGAGAACGTAGGAGTCAATATGAGTGAGCAAAACCCCAAGTTAGGAAAAGAATATCTCCATCCTTCCTTCATTAGGATCGAAGAAAAATTAATTTTCCCCTGTTCGGGTGAAGTGCCCTGATACGTACTTGAGCTATTAGACAATTGCTTTAGCTATTGGCGAAAGTTATTTATTTGCTGATCCTTAGTGAACAGGACTTGGAAGGAAAAGACACCAAAGCGCTGTGCAAAGAAGTGGAAACCCAGGCTCGGGAAACTATCAATTGGTACATCAAGCGCAAAGGTAATCGGGCAGCCGGTTCAAAGTTTCTTCGCATCAGTGCGATTTTGTTGATTTTTGCTGGGGGACTGTCACCTATCCTGCAAGGGATAGCGTGGCTTCAACTACAAGATTGCCAATACGGTTATATTGCGTTGGCACTCGCAGCCGCCTGTGTGGCTATTGACAAATTCATGGGTTTGTCTTCCTCGTGGATGCGTTCTGTCACTGGGCTAGAGCGTCCAGAAACCGTGAACTGGAGTGCAAGGTTCACTTGCACTCTGCGTAAAAACCATGATTTTACATGCAACTGTTAATCAAGACGGCCTTTTGAATGTCGATATTCCATAATATTTAGATGTGAATAAACGAAGAACTCACGAAGAAATTCTTGCTGAACTTAGAATATAAATAACTACAAGGATTGTATATAATAAAGGATTTGCTTATGAAAGGATTTCATTGCTGTCGTTTGTAAGAAGAATATTTTGAAGCCCCAAAACCTTCAAAGTTTGGTAATATTTTACGGTTTGTCCCAAGTAAGTATTTTTTATGATAGACTATATTTTTATTCATTATTATATACAATCCTTGTCGTTATTATTTTTGACTAAACAGAAGTAAGGAGAAAGAATGGCGATTATTACATGGATTGACGAGTATAACGTCAACATAAAAGTCATTGATGAACAACATCAGCATCTCGTCAATATTCTGAATAGAATATCTGAAGTGGATATTGCGGATGAGGACAAAGAAAAACGCCAAATTCGGCGTGTATTTGCGGAATTAGCGGATTATATGACTTATCACTTCGATACTGAAGAAGAAATCTTGAAGGCTGCTAATTATCCCTATTTTCAATGGCATAAACAACAACATTATGAACTGGCGAAGCAGTTGCTTGAATTGCAAATTAGTTTTTCAAAAGGCGATTCGACAGTTTCCGTAGAACTTCTTGAGCTCCTTAACCACTGGCTTATCGATCATATTCTTGATTCTGACAAGAAGTATGTACCTTTTCTCCATTCCAAAAGCCTCTTTTAAAGGCTAAGGGAATTTAATTGTGAATTGTGAATTGTGAATGATGAATTGTGAATGATGAATTTTGGTAACTACTCAGCCCTTTCTGGGCGCTTTATTAAAGCCTAGGGCAGCGCCCTAGGAACCAGAATAACAACAAGCACCTGCCGCAAAGCCCCAGATTTAATTGTGAATTGTGAATTGTGAATGATGAATTGTGAATGATGAATTTTGGT
>Ga0164315_10000993_pt1 | contig 20832 bp, 22 predicted proteins | sample GuaBasSedimGuay6_FD_113737 | JGI IMG/M metagenome (GOLD analysis project Ga0164315, IMG submission 113737) | Subseafloor sediment microbial communities from Guaymas Basin, Gulf of California, Mexico - Guay6, Core 4569-2, 0-3 cm | ecosystem: Environmental > Aquatic > Marine > Hydrothermal vents... | reverse complement strand
CCTTCTAAACCAGAGCTTGAAATCTCGGATTATATATGGTCCCTGGGAGTAGCAAACGACAACAGCCGTAGAGACGTTCTTCCGTCAGGGAAAGAGCTTGATATATTCGTCCCCTCCCATAATCTTGCAATAGAGTTCAATGGGATTCACTGGCATTCTGAACGCCATGCCAAGGACATCTACAACATCCTGCATAAGTCAGAAGAAGCATGGGCTGAAGGCATTGATCTGATTCACGTTAGAGAAGACCTATGGAACGACAAGAAGGATATCTATAAGTCTGTTATCCGCAATAGGCTGGGCCTCAATTCAAACAAGACGTGGGCAAGGAAGTGCAAGCTCAGGAGTCTTGGCAGGTCTGAGTTTAAGGCCTTCTGTGAAGAGAATCATCTTCAGGGATATCGCGGAGGAAAAACCATGAGGGGTTTGTTCTTCAAGGGCGAGCTTGTCGCTGCCATGAATTCCAATAAGGTTGGAGAACTAGTAAGATACGTAGTGAAGAAAGACTGGAGCGTAGGTGCTGGGCTCAAGAGGCTTATCAAAGGAGTCGATATAAGATTCTCATTCTGCGACCTGAGCCACTTCAACGGAAGAGGGTATGTTATTGCAGGGTTCGAAGAAGAGGCTCGCTGTAGGCCTAATTACAGATATGAGAAAGGTGAAGTTACGGTATCAAGACAAACTCACATGAGGCATAAGCTGGAGAAAGCTTTTGGGCAGACGTTTGCAAAGAGCCAAACCGAAGTGCAGATATGTAACGCCAATGGGTGGTACAGAATTTTTGACTGTGGAAATATTAAATTTACAATGAAGGACAAATAAGAAAGCATTGTGCAGGCAATATCTTGAGATAGTCCAGTTGTCATGTTATGATCTAACACCAACAAGAAAGGACTGTCAAATTGGGCTTCTTTAAAAGTATTACAGATTATTTTAAGATAACCTCTCCCATTGGCGATTACGATGCTTTTGCGCGAGAAGCAGACAAGGCTATCGATGCATCGTCTGGTGGTGTTCCAGGCATGACTGGTGGTGCACTGAAGATTGCCGTAGTTCATTCTTGTATCAAAGTAATTTCCGAAACACTATCAGTATTCCCTATGCACCTAATGAAGAAGAATGGGCTTACTTTCATTAAGGATGAAGACAGTGATTTCAATTACCTCTTAGGTCTTGCGCCTAACCCGCGACAGACTCCGCAAGAGTGGCTTGAAGAAGCCGCAATATTCATGCTCATTAAGGGTAAAAATTATTCACAGCTTATTCGTAATCATAACGGCGATGTAATTCAAATGGTTAATCTTGATCCAGATAGAATGGATGAAGGTATTAACGAAGAAGGTAAGCCTGCTTATTTATATACTACAAGTAATCTTCAAGCAGACGGGAAGACTCATGAGGTGATTCCGTTTGAGGACGAAGATATTATGGTCGTCCACGGGTTTATGAACATGTCACCAGTTTCCCTTTCGAAGCAAACGTTTGAGATGGCTGCTGCTGAAATGGAGTTCGGGACAAAAGCTCTCAAGAATGGTGTAAAGCCATCTGGCATAATCACCAGGGATAGAGCATGGGCTGACAAGGGCGATAGAAAGAACTTTATTGCATCATGGAAGAAAGCTTATGCTGGAGCCACAAATGCTGGTAAGACTATATTGCTTGAAGACGGTATGAAATTCCAGAGCATGAATGTGGCTGCTGAAGATATAGCTTATATCGAGGGTCGCAAGTTATCCAAGGAAGACATCTGTGGTATCTTTAGAGTTCCTCAATCTATGGTGGGGAAAGAGGCCGAAGGAAAATATGATAGCGTTCAGATGAAGGCTACATCATTTATTCGTTTCACAATGCTGCCTCATATAAAAAGATTCGAACAGGCTTTTCAAAGGAGTATTATACCACGAAGCGACTTTGGTAAAGTTGAGGTACAGTTCTTTGTTGACGAGCTTATGAGGGCCTCCAGGAAAGAACGAATGGAAGCTAACAAAACAGCTATAATGAATACAGTTAATACCCCAAATGAAGTCAGGGCTACAGAGAATCTTCCTCCTATGGAGGGCGGAGATCAACTCCTTGTTCCACTTAATATGGGTATAGGCTTGAAGAGAGAAGGAAGCAATGAAACAGGAGTATAGGAACTTTCAAATAATCCCTATAATTGCAGGGAAAGATTCTGAGACTATCGAGGTAGACGCTCCTACTGCAAACGAGCTAATACCTTCACAGGGCCTTATGGTCGGACATGCTGCTGTCTTTAATGTAGAGACTGACATCGGCGGGGTGTTCTCAGAGATGATAGCAGAGGGAGCATTTGATAGGGCCATAAAGGAAGCTCACGATGTAAGGGCGCTTTATAACCATGATATTAGTCTGGTACTTGGTAGAACCAAGTCTGGTACTCTTTCGATATCTATAGACGCAAGAGGGTTACTTGTTACAATCAAGCCTCCTGCTACCACTTTTGCAAATGACCTGAAAGAGTCAATGCGAAGACAGGACGTTGACCAGATGAGCTTTGGCTTTATCGCCATTGATGAGGAATGGATATTCGATAGGGAAGGTAAACTTGATCTTCGTATTATCAAAGACCTCAAGCTCGTAGATGTTTCAGTAGTAACTTACCCGGCATATATTGATACAGACGTTTCTTTAAGGGAAGCAACAGACAAGTATGAGAAAGAAAAAGAAAAACACCTTGCAGTCCAGAGGGCTAAGAGGGCTAATAGAATGTTAAAAATTATTCGCCTCTAGGTTGAGGCACAGAGGCGAAAAGCCATTAATGAAAGGAAGTCATAATGACTCTCAAAGAAAGACTTGAAATTGCACTTCGTAGTGCTAAAGAACTTGGTGAAAAAGAAGAACTGACTGCCGAAGAGGAAGTTCGATTCAACGGTGCTGTTGAAGAAGCAGACAAAGTAAAAGAGCTTATTGACAATAAGGAAGCACGTTCTGCAAAACTTGCTACTATGGCAACTGTTGCCAGGGAAACTGAAGCTCGCCTTAACAAGCCAGCATCTAAACCTGCCGACTCAAGCAACGCGAATATCTCTGTAACACAGGAAGACCGAGCTAATCCATTTGAAACAAAGGCAGATTTCCTGAGAGCAGTTATGAGAGCTGCTAAGACTCATGAAGTTGACCCACGCCTCAAAGAGATTCGTGCTGCTCAGGGTGCTAACGAAGCTGTTAACTCAGCCGGTGGATACCTAGTACAGCAGGACCAGGCTAAAGAAATCTATGAGTCTGCAAGAGAAATTAATTCTCATGTCCTTAGTAGAGTAGACCTTATCTCTGTTGCTGGTAACGGTCTGAAGATTCCTACTGTTGCTGAAACCACTTATGCTAATGGCGTTATCGCTGGTGGCGTTCTTGGTTACTGGGGTGCTGAAGCTGCTGCTCTCACTAAGAGTCAGCCAGTATTCGGTGAGCTTGACCTTAGCTTGAATAAAGTGCATGCGCTTGTTTATGCTACTGACGAAATCCTTGAAGATGCAGGTGCTCTCGAATCCTTCATCAGCAAGAAAGCTCCACAGGCAATCAACTGGAAAGTTGAAGATGCTATCATCAATGGTAGTGGAACTGGCGAACCAGAGGGCCTTCTTAACTCAGGTGGACTTATCACTGTGGCTAAAGAAACTTCCCAGGTTGCTGCAACTGTTGTTGTTGAGAATATCTTCAAGATGTATTCAAGAATGAAACCTTCAAGCATTCTTAATGCTGTATGGTTCATCTCTCAGGACATCCTTCCACAGCTCTTCGGAATGACTGTTGGCGACCAGCCTGTGTTTATTCCTGGTGGCGTTGTGGCTAATGCTCCATTCGGTATGCTTCTCGGCAGACCTATTCTCCCAATCGAGTATTGTGCTACTCTTGGAACTGTTGGTGACATCGTATTTGCTGACCTCAGCGACTATGCTGCAATCGACAAAGGTGGAATCAAGGCTGCTGTAAGTGTCCACGTAGAATTCCTTACTGACCAGACTGCTTTCCGTTATACCTACAGGTTCGACGGAAAACACAAGATGGCTTCTGATATTACTCCTGCCAATGGTGGGCCAACTATCAGTTCCGCAATCGCTCTGGCAACAAGAGCATAGATAACCAGGGGTCAGAGAAATCTGGCCCCTTGTAATAATATATCTTGCAATGCAACATTACTGTGTTATATACTACAAAAAAGGAGGTGCCGAAATGCCAAGAAAATCTATTACTTTAGATGAATGGAAACGTATATGCACCGAAATTAATGATGGTATATATGACTACAGTAACGTTACTTCTATTGATAAGTATGATTCAAAAGTCGAAATCATATGCCCTATACATGGGGCATTTATTCAGTCGGCTTCGGTACACAAACGAGGCTCTGGATGTAAAGCATGTTATCTTGAGAGGTCACATATATTACCAAGGGAATTGGTAGTAGAGCGACTCAGCAAGATTCATGGTGATATGGTTATATTTGATGACTTCATATACAGTGGAATGCAGGTAAAGTCTAATTTTATTTGTAGGAAGCATGGCCCATTTGAGTCTACTCCCAACAACCTCCTTAGACGCTCTTGCACTAAATGCGCCCTTGAGAAACGTTCTACTGGACGTACCGACTCTCAGGAAACGTTCGAGTCCAAGGTAGTAGCAACACATGGAAAAGGAACATATGACCTTTCGAAATCCGTATATACTTCTTCTCAGGACAGAATAACTGTAACCTGCAAGGAGCATGGGGACTTTACCATTCTTCCCTACAATTTTGTAAGGGGTAATGGCTGTCCGTTATGCACAAGGTTCAGATCTTCTGGGGAACTGGAAGTAATGGAATATCTTAAGAGCATTGGCGTGAGTGTTGAGGCATCGGTCAGGGGACTGTTCGCCGACAAACGATATGAAGTTGATATATGGATACCTTCACACAACTTGGCTATAGAGTTTGATGGAACGTATTGGCATAGTTCAAAATGCAAAGAACGTTTTAATGTTCTCGATAAGTCTAAAATGGCATGGGCTAAAGGTATTGATTTGGTTCACATCAGAGAAGATCTATGGAAATCAAAGAAAGCAATATATAAAAATATTCTAAAGAACAGAGTTGATGCAAACTCAAACAAGGTATGGGCAAGGCAGTGCGAAATAAAGGATATGTGTACCCCTGACTTTAGATTATTCTGCGAGGAGAACCATCTTCAGGGATATCGAGGTGGGGCTATAATGAAGGGGCTTTATTATGATGGCCTATTGGTATGTGCAGCCAATGTTTCCAGCAAGACCGGAGAGTTAGTTAGGTACGTGGTCAGAGGAGATTGGAACGTTGGGGCAGGACTTAAGAGGCTCATTGCTCATATGCCTGTAAAGTTCTCATTTTGCGATCTGAGTCACTTTAACGGCAATGGCTATAGGAAGTCTGGGTTCACTGAAGAATACAGGACTAGCCCAAATTATTGTTATACCAAGAATGGTGTCTGTGTTAGCAGGCAGAGAAGAATGAAACATAAGCTGCCTACTGTTTTTGGTAATTGTGATATGGACTTGACCGAAGAAGAGATAAATGCAGTCAATGGCTGGCACAGGCTGTATGACTGTGGTAATATAAAGTTTAACATTTAACAAGTAAAGGAAGAAGGAAGACATTGTGAAAAAATTAATTTGTACTGTTGGTAGACGAGCCGGCGAAGAAGTAGAATATAGTGACAAGATGGCCAGACGTTTGCTTGCAGACGGAAGAGCAATTACTCCAGAGCAGAGACTCAAGAATGCTAAGGCTGCTAAAGAAGCTGCTGAGAAAGCCACCAAGAAAAACGGAAAGAATAAATAATGAATCTTAATGTGCTGGTAGCTGAAACCTTAAAACCACTCACACTTCAGGAAGTCAAAGACTTCTTAAGAGTTGTTGAAAGCGACGACGATGCGTACATCAACATGCTCATTAGTGTGGTGGCAAACAGGTTTAAGCAGATAACAAAAAGGTCTTGTATGCCAATAACATACGAAGCCTATCTTGATGGATTCTGCAAGAAGATATTTCTTGAGAAACCGCAGGTTGCTTCAGTTACCAGTGTTGAGTATATGGATACTGATGGCAACTGGAATACCGTATCTACTTCAGACTATGAAACGTTTCTTGGAGACAAACAATGTTACATTGAAGTTAATTACGGTACTACCTGGCCAACTGGCGTAATGCCAAGAGGTGACTCTGTAAAGATTACTTATGTTGCTGGGTATCTGACTGCCGATGATATTCCAGCAGAGGCGAAGGAATGGATGCTGGTTCGTTTGGCTGATATGTTTGAGAACAGACAGTCAGAGATTATCGGAACGATTACCTCGAAGATGGGGTTTGTGGATCATATGCTTGATTCACTAATAGTACCGGAGGAGTTTTATTCATGAAAATAATTATAATTATAATGTTAATGTTTATAGCCATGTCGATGGCACCATCATTTGCCCAGGCGGAAGCCAGGGTGATGTCCCAGTACTTGTCGATATCTGGTGAAGCTAGTCCAATATCTCCCCTCAATACTTACACTATAGTTGCTGGTTCATCGGATACATATACAACGGGGTTCAATGTTACCCACTCAGAATTCCAATCCTTCAGCCTTAAGACTGATGTTCCTACTGGAACGTTAGACACTGCCTCCAGGTGGAGTATACAAGCAAGTGGAGTCGATGCTGACGGTAATGAATATTGGCAAGACTGTGGTAGCTCTGGGGCTTTTCAGATAAGTAAAGATGAACTTATCGTATTGAGCCTTCCTGTGAATGGTGTCTTTAGAATTAAATTTATGTCAGATCCGAGTTATGATTACGTGCTACATATCTGCAGCATAAATAGAAAGTAGAAAAATGAAAACCAAAATCGTTGTAAAATTACAAGTTACTGACAAACCAGGCCCTGGGGATTACCCAGCAGACGGTGCGTTTAGCGAATCATTTCTTCAGACACTCCTTGATGGTACTGGAGATGCTAAAGCTCAAATATCTTTCGGTAACGAGAGCACACTTGGCGCTTCTGCTAATGAGGATGTAGATCTTTCTGGAACCATTGAAGATAATGTCGGACAGGTATTGTCCTTCACTAAGGTAAAGGCTATCTTCGTATTGGCGGATGTTGACAATGCTGAAGATATAGTATTTGGTCCTTCAGCCGCTAATGGCTTTGTGGCTCCTTTTGGCGATGCTTCAGACAGACTTAATGTTCAGCCTGGTGGAACTGCAATGCTTGTTGCCCCAAATTCAGGATGGACTGTTACTGCAGGAACTGCCGATCTTCTTAATTTCCTTGCTGGAGGAAGTGGCGGAACTTACAAGTTGATTATCGTTGGAGAAGGTACAGGCGCATAGTATGCTTTTAATTGGTAAATTAGACAGACGCATAAATATTCTTGAAGAGGTGGATGTAAAAAATCCAGCTACTGGAGAGATTACGAATGAATGGACAGTATATAAAACTCTGCCATGCAGCGTAGCTGACAATGCTTTCGGTGAGAAAGTCACCGGTGTCGAAGTTATCAATGAAGAGTCATTATTTATCACCATAAGATATCGAGATGATATCGACACGAAGATGAGACTGACACTTGATGGCATTACTTATCACATAATGAAGGTGATGCCATTGCTAAAGCTCGGAAGAAAACAGGGGACTATAATTGCATGTGTGGTTTTTGGCCCAGGCCGGGGAGAGTAATATGACTGTCTCCAGGTTAATGGGTATGGAAGAGCTGCGGAGAAATCTTCGGCAATTCCCTGTCAAGTATCAGAACAGTGTCGTAAGAGCCTCAGTAAGATCCATGGCAGCAGTCATTCAAAAAGCTGTCAAAAAAGCTGCACCGAGAGGTAAGGGTAAAGACACTGGGAAGCGAACGAAAAAGGGAAAAATAAAAAGGCTTCATCTTTATCAGACCGTCAAAATAAAGGGAAGAAAGATACGTGGCCCATTCGTTAAATTTACTGTCCATGCTGGCAAGGGTATCAGGTACGCTCATTTGGTTCACTTTGGGACTAAGGCTCATAGGATAGCTGGAAGACTGAAGTTCAATGGGTCTTACTCGAGATCTGTAAGACATCCTGGGTCAGCTCGAAATCCGTTCATGAGCAGAGCATTCGAAGCTAGTTGGATGAGGGCAAGGGATCAGTTTGCTAAAACAGCCAGAGCGAAGCTGGCTAAATTAAAGTTAAGAGGTGTATAATTGGATGCTGAAGAAAGACTGTATTCAGTCATAAAGGACTTATGTGCTGGCCGTGTTTATCCTGAAAAGTATAATCAAGGAGAGGCATATCCTGGGATTGTATATTCCAGAACTGGCTCCGAGACATTTAGTACAATGTGCGGAACCAGGCAGGGTGGAAAAGGCTATTTTAGGGTTGAGATATTGAGCGACACATTGGCTGAAGCAAAGGCTATCGGCTTTGATGTTATGGACCTGTGTAAAGATACTTGTGTTATTATTAATGTTTACAATGATATTAATTTAGAGCTTGAGAAAACAACACGGATAATAGAATTATCTGTGTGGGATGATTAGGAGAATAAAATGAAGAGTGCTGGTACTGTTTTTGAAGTAAGAGATTCGGACGATGTTACGTATCTGGCTGCATGTGTTAATGACCTTAGTGGTCTTGGTGGGGGACAAGCGGCTGTGCTTGATGCATCTACACTATGTTCAACATCTAAAGAGAAAGAAATGGGACTACCAGATGAAGGCAGTGTCTCCATTACGGTATTCTACGATCCTGCCGATCCAGCTCATCAACGAATGCTTGATCTTAGAGCATCCCAGGAAGCCGGTCATTTCAAAGTAACGCTGTCAGATCCAGGTAACGAAGTATGGGATTTTACAGGCTTTGTAACAGCAGCACCGCTTGAAGGTCTGTCTGTCGATAGTCTTGTTACAATGACATATGCTGTTGAAATTACAGGGTTAATTACACGTACATAGTTATTAAGCCTGGGGAGAGCTGCACCTCTCTCCCTGGGCTGCTTTATTTAATGTGGTGCAGAAACCAAGGTGTATTATGTCTATCAAAGAAGCTTTAATAAATTACAAAAAACGTACGAAGGAAATATCATTCTGTGGAGAGGCTGTTACTATCCAGGCGATGTCCGGTAGTGATTTCTCGAAATTTGTTGACGACTTCGACTCGGCTAAAAACGATATCGAAAAGGCAGCATTAATTCTTATCTACAGTATTGTAGAAGATGGACGTAGAGTTTTTACTACTAAAGATATGGCAGAAATTACTATGATTGAACATAGGGATCTGCGAGAAGCAGCAACCAAGGCATCTGAATTCTGTGGTCTTCGCTCTGAAGAGGGCAGTAAGGAAGCAGAGGGAAACTGTTAAAGCAGCCGCTAAAGTTTCGAGCAATGGTGGTTGCAGACAGGATGAACAAAACCCTACCAGAGTTGTATGCTACAATCAGCAGCCCGCACGAAATACTTGAATGGTTGACATTTTATAAGCTTCAGGCAGGAACACCCAGAGAGGAATCTGATGTCAGTGAGAGTATCGCTCTCAACGCAAAGATACGAAATCAATTCATGATGCATAATGCAAATGAAAGAGCAAGAAAGGCCAGAAGCAATGACCGCAAAACTAGGAAGTCTACAACTTGATATCGGGGCGAATATCGCCAAGCTAAAAAGCGACATGGGTAAGATTGAAAAAGGTGTCAATAAATCCTCCAAGTCAATGGTCAAATCTGCCAATCTGGTTAAGACAGCTTTCGCTGGGATCTTTACCGGCGTAGTACTAAAACAAGTTATTGATTTTGGGGCTGCGCTTGTTAATGAAGCAGACAAGATGGAAGAGCTTTCCATAACAACCGGCGTTACTGTAGAAAATCTTTCGCGACTGGGGTATGTTGCTTCCCAGTCCAAGACAGATATAAACACTCTTGCCAATGGGCTTCGTATCCTTGGTAAGAATGTTGATGATACAGCCATGAATATAGGACAAGCTCAGACTGCCTTTAAAAGACTTAACATCGATGTTCGAGATTCCAATGGGGAACTTAAAGATATTGATGATCTCTTTATGGAAATCGCCTCAAATATTAATACCCTCAACAGCACCACCGAACAAGCTGCTGTAGCTCAAAAACTCTTTGGGAAATCGGGAGCACAATTAATCCCAATACTCAAAAAGGGCTCCGAGGGTATCCAGGAGCTAAAAGATAAAGCCGATGAACTTGGCACAACTATATCGACTGGGTTTGCCGAAAAAGCAGGAATACTTAATGACGAAATAGATACGATGAAAAAAGCATTCGAAGGTGTGGCCAGGGATGCTTTGCCACCATTGATCGAAGGCCTGACTGACGGTGCGACCGCTATAACCGACATGATTAAATCATATAAAGAATTTTCAGACTCGGAATTTGGTAGTGGATTTATATCCTTTATCGAAGAAGGCAAACGGCTCAACGACTTTATTCAAGGTAATACTAATCCATTAGTCGTGCTTATGAATGCTATGCGTAAGTATAAGGAGGAAGTCAAAGAATCCGAGGCGCATGATGATTTCTCCTGGGGCCTTACCAATAAGCTTCGTGCTGATTTTGAAGATGGAAAGAATATAGCTCAGGACGGCACCGAGGCCCTAACAGACATTCTGACTAAGGGTTTTGACGATGCTTTAGATGAAGATACTATCTCCAAAATAATGGACATTGATGCTCTTAAAGAGTGGGAAGTCCAGGCTAAAAAATTAAACAGTACAGTTAAAGGAATAGATATAGACAGTCTTCTTGATATGGAAGCCATCGAAGGATTTGTAGCTATGTCAAAAAGCATGACCGAATCAATTTATGATGTGGCACTTGCGAATTACAACACAGCAGATGCGGCATTCAAACAGTCGATGAGCAATGTTGGAAGATTTGCTGATGGCTTTGGCAATTATGTTTCCAACTTGACAGACGACACAAAGCAAGATTTTGGAGATATGGTTGTAAGTATCCTGAAGGATATGGTAAAGCTAAAGGCTACAAGATTATTCACAAACATATTTGCTGGGGCATTTGGAATTACTGCTCCGTCAGCTCCGTTAGCCATGCCTAAACTAGCCTCTGGTGGAGTTGCAATGGCTGCTACATTTGCTGAAATTGGAGAAGGCGCAGATCCAGAAGCGGTCTTGCCCTTAGCTCGCGTTAACGGTAAACTTGGTGTGCGAGCAGCAGGCGGTGGCGGTGGCGGTGGCATGACCGTATATATACACAACAACGGAAACAATAGTGTTACTGCAACTCCTTCATCGGACGGTTCCAGATTAGATATAGTGATAGAGGATATGCTTTTGCAGGCCCTCAATTCAGGCAATGCAGATTCGATAATGAAAAGTAGATATGGTGTTCTGAACAAGGGCGTAAGCAGATAGGAGATTAACATGGCTAATTGGCCGCTAGGACTACCTCAGTGTCCGCTTCGTAGGGGCTTCTCTGGGGAGCGCTTCAATAATGTTGTAAGGTCAGAAATGGACACTGGGTTCTCTAAATCCAGAAGAAGATACACAGCTGTTCCTAAAAAGTATAATATGCAGTTCTCGTTCACGATTGAAGAGTTGGAAGTATTCTGGAGCTTCATGACTGATACGATTTTAGATGGGGCATTAAGTTTTACCTGGGTAGATCCCATAACACAATCTCCAGCTACTTGCAGAATTACAGATGTCCCGAAAGAGGGTGAGCCCATGGGGATGAAGTACCCTGTAGGCTTTACGCTTGAGGTACTGCCATAGTCTGCAGGCGACATCTTTGCCTGCACCAATAGCTATGGTATAATAACCCCTAAACAGAAAAGAGGACAATGATATTATGCCACGAAGTATGACCATAAAAGCTATGCAGTCTATCCTTGCACTCGAGACAGGCGAGGTTTTCCTGTTTCTGATTAAGTTGCATAATGATAACTGGGGTGGTGACTTGTTTTTTGTTAACAATCTTGAGTCCATAGTATCTGGCGGTGATGTGTACAAGCCTGCTGATATAGATGTAAGTCTGCCTAAAGAGGATACAGACGCACCATCCCCAAGGTGTAAGCTAAGAATATCTAATGTAGATAGAACCGTGATAAATATAATGAGAAGCAATACTTCTCCAATAGATGTCGAGGTAACACTTGTCATAGCTTCTGAACCTGATGACGGAATATATGGTCCAGCTGAATTCATTCTTACTGGATGCACTTATAACGTCAATAATATTGAAGGGTTTCTCACATTTAATAATGTTGGCGAAGAGCAGATACCACAGTGGTCATTTACGCCAGCTCATTATCCAGGATTGTTTGGTTAAAATGAATAAGTATGTTGGAATTAAATATGTCAATGGTGGAAGAACAGAAGATGGCTTGGATTGCTATGGCTTGGTTAGACTTTTCCTCCAGGAAAATTTTGCCATCGAGCTACAAAACCTAGACCGCTATCCAGAGTCAATACAAGATCTTATTTCAATCCAAAAGCAGGATGTTATGTGGACAGAGATAGACATCAAGGACATCAAGATAGGCGATGTACTGGTGCTCAGGCAACTAAGAGTTGCAGCTCACATCGGTGTTGTCGATAGTGAGACTTCATTCATCCATTGCGATGAGGTCAATGGGGTAGTTCGGGAGAAGCTAACAGATTCCAAATGGAAGAGACGAATAGTTTCAGCTCACAGGCATAGAGATATTGATACCATCAAGGTAGCAGTAATACCATCGCCGGTGAGAAGCGACAGGTTCTTTACTCATGCTACTGCTGGGACAAAGCTTATTGATATCGTAAATGATAATGTTGATAAAGAATTACACGACTACCTGACAATACATGTTATGGGTAATAAGATTCCCAGGGAAGTATGGGAAACATCGACCATAAAGGCTGGTGCAATATTAACCCTGGAAGTAATACCTAAAGGTGGCAACAAAAAAGTTCTTGGCGCAGTGCTTGGAATCATGGCTACAGTGTGGTCAGGTGGGGCCGGGGGAACTTTCTTCGCGCATCTCTTAGGCGGGAAAGCTATAACTGGAGTTACACTTGCAATAGGTAGAGCAGTCGCGACTGCTGTAGGAATGCTTGCAGTCAACGCCCTTGTGCCTCCTCCATCAGAACCGTTCCAAGATAAGACCGACGAAAGCTACGCTTATGCAATAACCGGAGCCAACAATAGACAATTACAGTATGGAGCTGTGCCTTCTGTTATAGGTACTCACAGAATCTATCCACCATTTGCTTCTAAGTCATATACTGAGACAGATGGAAACGACCAATATTTAAACTGCATTTTCGCAGCAAGCATAGGTGATGTAGCACTATCAGACTTTAGACTTGGCGATGATCCCATAACAAACTTCAGCGATTATGAGTTGAAGTGGGGGATAGTATCTCAGGGTTTATTTGCTGAAACCGTAAGTGAGACAGCTCTGGCATTAAGGCTTACTCCTGACAGGGATTCCTCCCAGTCCACGCTTGGCATTAATGACTGGTGGACTGATAGCTCAGGAAATCCAGTACCAGCTGGCGATTGGAGCCAGAGAACAACGTCCACAGGGGTAGACGAATTCAATATCGATGTACTGTTTCCTGGCGGGCTTTACTTCAGGTGGGACTCAGGACACCTTGCACCCTCTGAAGCTCATATAGAAATTGAAGCAAAGTCATCTACAGTAGGCTGGCACTCACCAATACAGGCCCTTGTTGAACTTAATTTAGTAGCCGGTGGAACATGCACTTGCCCTGATGGGGTTTATAGTGCTGTTATCTCTGGTGGTAATCCGCAAGAGGTAGGGCTTGGATACTTATACGCCTATGGCGGAACTATAATATCAGCATACATGAAACTTAAAGTTGGGTATACGCCTTCAACTTATGGTAATGGATATACATCCGCACCGACCATAACACCGCCAGCATCAATGGGAAGTACTGGCGCAAATATCCAGCCTGTAATGCAAGACGGATGGAGAATTTCCGAAAGGGATTCTTCTGCTATCAGAAAATCAATGAGAGTATCCCTTGCATCTAGTGACCAGTGGGATGTCAGGGTAAGACAACTGTATCCACCACTTGCTATCCAGGGCAACGGCTTTACTATGGATGAGGTATCGTGGACTGCATTCAGAGATATCTCAACATCAGATTCCCCGATACAAGTCCCATACACACTTACAAGAGTTGAATTGCGGATCAAGGCAACAGACCAGCTCAACGGGGATATTAATACGTTTAATTGCATAGCTGCATCGGGACATGAAAATCCCGCTGATGCTTATAGGTATTTACTCCAGGGAGAATTCAACGCGAGTCCCGTCCCTGACAGTAAGATAGATCTCGTAAAGCTTGCATCTTGGCATACGTTTTGTGGCAATAGCGGTTTCGAGTTCAATGCGGTCCTGGATAGTTTCGATATATTATCCAGAAGAATGCAAGCCATCACAACATCAGGCAGGGCTACATATGCTATCCCAGATGGATTGCATAGTGTTGTTATTGATGAGCCACAGGCTGGTGAGTGGCAATTCTTTGCTTCTGAAAACGTAAGATCATTCCAGGGTGAAGTATACTTCGTTGAGCATCCACATGCATTGAAGTGTAACTTCTTCGATAGAGGTGACAACTGGCAACAAAGAGAACGTATTGTGTATGCTGATGGCTACGATAAGAATGGCTTTGGTGGAAATACTGCTGCATCTATCTTTGAGAAAATGCAATTCTTTGGTGTTACTGACCGGGATCACGTATGGAAGCTTGGGAGATATTATCTGGCAGCAGGCGAATACCAAGTTGAGTCATGGAAATTCCTGGCTGATATTGAATATATAGCATGTACCAGAGGCGATAGGATAGTCATTCAGCACGACACAGCGAATCTTGGATTGGCGAGTTCAAGAGTGAAATCATTTGGTGTCGATTGGATTCAGTTATATGAAGAAGTAGAGCTCGAATCTGGAACAGATTATATTCTCACCCACCGAAGCGAGCAAGGAGTGGTTGTTGATGTTGACGTTGTGCCTGGGCAAGTTGGATTGACCAGTACATTTAATGTGTCTTCTATGCCTGCTGATATTAACAAGGATGACCTCTGTGCCGTTTTTGAGGAATCGTTAGGGCATATAGATGCAATCGTCACGAAGATTCATCCAATGGCAGGTAAGGAAGCCGAGATAACATGTATACCGTATTCCAGTCTGATATACCAAGCAGACCAGGGTACGATACCACCATACGTCCCACCTGGCGAAACTACTCAATCAATTAACCCGCCAAGGAATCTCACTGCAGGAGAGTATCTCTACAAGGATGATTCAGGAACACTTAAACTAGGCTTGTCTTTAGCATGGATGTATCCCATCGATACTGTCCCAGACTCTTTTACCGTTCAGATGTTGAGGCCCGACTCCAGCGTGTGGGAATTTGTTGCGAATACTTCCAGGACTGTTTTCAATATCGAGAACACGCCTGCAGGGATGTACTCATTCAGAGTTCGAACTATGGTTGGAGCTTTTGTTTCCGAATGGGCCACACTAGTTAATGAAGAATTATCATTCACAGAATCTCCTCCTGCAGATGTCACCAACCTACAGTCATCATATAAAAACGGGAAGGTAGTGCTTACGTGGAGCCCAGTAACAGATACTCGAGGAGTGGAATATGAGATAAGAAAAACAGCCTGGGAGGGTGGCAGTATTATATCTATTCAAACTGGGTATGAATATTTCCCTGCTCAGGACGGAACCTTTCTCGTTAAGGCAAGGACCATAATTGGTGGAGCAGAGTCTATCAACGCAGCTTCAGTAGCTGTAGATGGAATCAATTCCATTATTAACATAGTCCATGAAGTTACCGAAGATGGCACTGGACAATATGCTGGTAGTTGCTATCACAACCTTGACATCCTGGCAAGGAACTGGTTTGGCGATACTGAGCAATTGCCAGAAGCAGGGACATGGGAATTGTCCGGTACGCATTCTCTTGACACTGATAAGATAAAGATTCCAGTTACACCGGCTGAAGGTTTCGACGCTAAGGTTGGGTACAACTTCAATGATGAAGATGGCGACTATCTTGTAATGTCCGGCAAGTTCAATATGGATGTTTATTCAGGAGCCACAACAACAAACAAAATGTCTATGAAGGGATATGGAAAATATCCTGGACTCCACCTTATGGATGTTGATATAAACTCAAGGAATAGTAATTATGAAATAGTGTTCAAGCTCTCTACTGGGGATCTATCTGTTGACATAGCCAATACTGGTGATGTTGAAATAATGTGGATACTCAAAATAGAGACTGGCGAAAGTGAACTATATGTGGATGGTGTTCTTAAAGGTACAGGAACAGCATACACATCAACATCAGGATCTGACCAGATGCTTCACTTGTCATGCGACCCACAGCAGTCGAATGCTTATATCCACAACATGCAGATTGGTCGTGGGGCTGGTGTCGATAGTACCTATATAGCTAAAGTGTGGAGTGGGATATCTGATCCGGAGGATACATATCCTTCTGGAATGCTTACCGGAACATATACAACGCACCCAAGTAATATCCTTGATCTTGGTCACGACGATTGGGTAATTGGAACTGTTACAGATCTTGAATTCTTTGGGTCTGATGGACTAACAAACTTGTTGCTGGAAGACGATCTACTGCTTATGGATGATTTGTTCTCAGGAGCAACAGCCAAGGTCAGAGTACAACCCCAGATAAGAACCAAAGCAGATGGAGCATCGGCCTGGGGTAGCTGGCAGAACCTCATAAATGCATCGTACCATGGCAGATATTTTGAGGTTAGACTACAAATGGATTGCAATGAAGGTATCACAGGATACATCGCAACCTTCGTATGGTCACTTGATATGGAAGACAGAGTGGCTTCTGCCAATACTGTGTCTATTTCATCTAGTGGAACTGCTATCGTGTTCGACACAGCATTCCAAGAATCACAGTCGCCACAGGTTACACAGGTAAATGCTTTGTCGGGCGATACGGTTGTTGTTTCGTCATCTTCTGAAACTGGGTTTACCGTTCAGATTCTTGACTCTACTGGAACCGGTAAGTCGGGAGTAATTAGTTGGCTGGTTAAAGGTTATTAATAAACAGTTATAAGCTGTACTGTAATGCTATGATATGGTAATATGAAATATAAGAAAGAATGGGTGAGGACTTATCTCTAATCAGAGTTGGGAAATATATACAGGTGTTGTGGCCCCTGGTGGGACAACGATACCTAATTCAAGAGACGCACATAGAGCTGCTATGAACATGCATGCTGGTACAAGCAGGCCTTCCTACCTGGAGGCTGGTGGTATTTGGTTTAAAACCAGCGATGGCAAGTGGTATAAATATGATGGGTCTACCGACAAAGAGCTCGCTGGAGCACTCCCATCAGGAGCAACAAGACCGAGTGGGCTTGACTCCGATAGTCTCTGGTATCAATCTACTGATAAGATACTTTACTTTTATGATGGAACCAATGATATTGTTATTGCGAGATACGGCAGTAAAAGTCTTCCATTAAACGATACTACTCCCTCTGTAGAAGGTGGAGGAAGTTTTGAAGAAGTTAATACTTCAGCAACTACCGTTACCACATTTGACGATGGAGTGAAGGGCGATAAGCTTATACTACTAATAACTACTTCGTATACTACTATTGGCAGTGGGCTAACCAAGACCGGAAAGACTATACCGCTAATAGCTGGTGACAGGCTTGAGTTTGTTCACAATGGAACAGCTTGGAAGCAGATAGCAGGTAATGTTGGCATGGGGCAATTTGTCAGACTAGCCGTGTCCTCCATAGCTACTTGGATTACAGCATCCACTACTTCATATACTGCAGTAGATTTAACTGGTGAAAGTGTCAGAAAAGGCGCAACGAACGCATTAATAAGTGTTAGAATGGACAAATCCGGGGGGGGAGATAAATTAGTCGCCTTCGCAACGTCTGCAGCTGGTGCTGACGGTCGAGATGCTTTTAGGGATACTGCATCTTCGTCAGTTATAAGCGATGCACTCGCACCTCTTAATAGCTCGGCAGTAATATATGTGAAACACTGGGTGGCTGTATCAACTTCCATTGGTCGTATTCTAGGATATTACATTTAAGGGATTAAATTATGACACATAGATCGTGGGAAATATATACTGGTGGAGTTGCTCCTGGTGGAACCACTATGGACAATAGCAAGAATGCTCATCGTTCATCCATGAATAGTCACGCTGGTACTGCCAGGCCTTCTTACTTAGAGCCTGGTGGTATCTGGTATAATTCGTCTACTGGTATCTGGTATAAGTGGAATGGCGTTACTGATACTCAAATAGTTGCAAACATTCCTTCGGGAACGTCAAGGCCCGCTGGAGTAGCTGCTGGAGAAATATGGTACAACACTACCACGAAAACAATGTTCCTGTATGATGGTACTAACGATAGTGCCATTGATGTTACAGATATCCAATCGCTATCGTTGAACGACACTACGCCATCGGTGAAAGATGGGAACTCCTTTAAGTTTGTAAATACCTCCGCCACCACGGTCACAGATTTTGATGATGGTGTGGAGGGGCAAGTAATTAATATTATGGCTACCGAAGCATATACTACCGTTGATGGTGGGTTAACCAAGACTGGGATGACCATACCATTGATAGCTGGTGACACATTGGAGTTCATGCACGATGGAACAGACTGGCAACAGGTTGGTGGAAGTGTTGGCATGGGTCGGTATGTGAAGGTTGCAAAAAACAGTATAGGAGACTGGCCTTCTGCTTCCAGTACATCCAACACTAATGTCGATGTAAGTGATGATGGTGTCAGGAAGGGTGCTTCTGCTGCCAAGATTCAGGTTTATCTTTCTTCTTACAGCTCCCTCTCTATATTAGGGGTTTATGTCGGACAAGAAGGGATGCTTGCAGATGGCGGTGCTGCTATCGCCCTCTTGCGAGCCACCCTAACTGGCGTGCTGTCAAATGACTGTATTGTTATAGTTAAGCACTATTACGTTATTGATACCTCGTATGGATATGTTAATGGCTATTACATTTAATTGGAAGGAAATATTATGAGGACCAGGGCTGTAAAATTAAATAATGATGGTGTTATAATCGATCATCGCCCGCGCGATCACGAAGATGTGAACAAGGACGAATGGGTTAATATCGAATGGGATAAAGAGATGCTCAATGGCATGAGCTTTAATGAGTTAATCGCAAACAGATGCGCCACTATCCAGGATGAAAAGCTTGTCATTGGAAAGAAGAACCCTGTGTTGCCATCGTATTCGGCTTTGCGGAAGCGGGCATACTCAGGAGAGTCTGATTATCTTAAGCTGATTGCTGACAATGAGGCGGCATATGATGGTGTTGAGCCAGACTATACCGAGTGGAGAGCTAAGGTCCTTGAGATTAAGACTCGATTTCCAAAGGTGTCATAATGATTCGCTCAGTGTGCTGCCACCCAGGATGTAACCATATTGCTTTGCAAGGTAAGTCCAAGTGTGAAGAGCATTTCGTTGAGCGCAAGATTAAGAAAGACACCAAGAAGACGAGGGACAAGAATTACGGTACTTCCAGATGGAAGAAGCTAAGGGCTGAAAAGCTCAGACAATCACCGCTTTGTTCAGATTGTAAAAAGCCGGCCAATACGGTTCACCATATTATACCTGTTAAGGAGGGTGGGGAGTTCTGGGATATAAATAACCTGGATACTCTCTGTAGGGCATGTCATGAAAAAGAGCATGGTAGTAGGTGGAAACAAGAGACGGCTAAAGAAAAAGCCAAAAGACTTGATGGTTGGAAGAGTTTTCTGAATGAAGATATGTAATGAATGTGTTGATAGGTATTTGTTTATTTTAAGGCGGTAATAGTGAAAAATATAAAGTGGTTAATTGTACTCATGCTCCTTGTTCCATCGTTGTGTATGGGATGGGCAGGTAAGGGTATCCTCCCAGGAGACGATGCCACCCTTAACTCTCTGGACGTTCTTCTCTACGTAAAATCCAACTCACTAACAGTAGGATGCTCATCCACAACACCAACATCAGGTACAGTAAACGCTTTGAAATACTCGTCATGTGGCAATGAGCCTGTAGTTGTGGGGTTGCCGAGTGGGAGTACGGCGGGGAATATTCAGGAGTGGAAGAACGAAGCGGGTCTGTTGCGAATGAATCTGACGGCAGCAGGAAACCTGTCGATTAAAAATGAAGTGTATGGTAAGGTATTTAGGCCGTTCTCATCCACGTCTGACAATATGTTCCAACTCCGTGGCAACACCAAACAACACGCCTTCTGGAACACCACAGCAAAGGTAGCCTCCATCGACTCAGCAGGTACATTTGAGACAGCGGGGCATTTGACAAATAATGGTTCGGGAACTCACTATATTGGGTATGATGGGAGTAGTGTAAAGCGGTTTAAGACAATCTACGGAGAAGAAATTAACGCATCCCTTACTATAAAGGCACACAGGTTTGAATCTCAAGGATTAGAGCTATCTCTTAGGGCAGCCAACACCTACGGAATCGTCCTAATGGAAGACTCAGCAGGAGCCGACAGACTCCGCACATCACAATCAGGCTCTGGAGCAGATATAGACGTTGCTTTGGAATTCACGGGCGGGACTAATTCGGGGACAATTACATGGGACGATTTTGAACAAGGTCATTTTTTTAGTTCTAACATAACCGCAGGAGTTAACCTTAAAGCCACTGGACGGATTGACGCAGGAACTTTTATGCTCTGCGATGACGGCTACTATGGCGACACAACTAGCGACGCCGCCTTGATGCCGAAGGGAGCTGTTTATCCATCGCAGGCTATCCCAGCCACGCCAGCATCAGG
>Ga0164315_10000992_pt1 | contig 20861 bp, 20 predicted proteins | sample GuaBasSedimGuay6_FD_113737 | JGI IMG/M metagenome (GOLD analysis project Ga0164315, IMG submission 113737) | Subseafloor sediment microbial communities from Guaymas Basin, Gulf of California, Mexico - Guay6, Core 4569-2, 0-3 cm | ecosystem: Environmental > Aquatic > Marine > Hydrothermal vents... | reverse complement strand
TTCCCAATCCATGTCTCTACGAGTTAACGGGACAGCAGTGACATAGAATGTATATTCCGCGTGGGCAAAAAAACATGCCCACCCTACCAGGTAAATACTTATCTAATGAAGCACGTAGATGTTATCTAAAGAACAAAAAAAATTCAGAGGTGATTTTTTATCACCATTGAAGCAGCGGTTTTTTTATTTTAAAAGTTTACCGATGGGTTTGATTAGCGGGATTAAGTTAATTTATCTGGATGAAAAAAAGTCTACCAGTGAAGTGCCTTTTCGCTGGCGCAATAAAAATCCTTTTAAATCAATGTACTTTGCAGTGCAGAGTATGGCGGCCGAACTGTCTACTGCAGCGCCAGCTTTAATGGCATTAACAGGCAATGAAAAAAATGTCGCATATATTATTGTTGACTTAAAAGCCGAGTTTTTTAAAAAGGCGCAATCAAAAGTTACTTTTACCTGCCTGGATTACGACAAGTTTCATAACGCTATTTCTCAGTTGAACCAGCCTGGCGATACCGCAACGGTCACCGCTAAAACAGTGGGCAGGGATACTGAAAATAATGAAGTTGCAGTGTTTTATTTCACCTGGTCTTTTAAGGTAAGGTCGAGATGAGAATTCCGGGTTCATTCACCGAAAAATAAATAATAAAAAAATAATTTAACCCTTTTCGAAAACTCCAGCGTTTACCTGTATGAGACCAATAAAACGCTGGAGAATCCCATGCTTAAAACCCACTTCAAAACCCACTTTAAAAGTAACGTAAAAAAGCCGCTAGTTATGGCGGTAACTGCTGTATTGACCACATCTGTATTACTGGCATGCACACCTTCACAGCAGCAGGAGCAGAGTAAGATTGAAGCTCTGCCATTACCTGTCGACAAGGTTGCGGCTGTTGAAGAAGATAGAGAGCTTAAAACTTCCGTCGGCAAGTTGCCGCAATCTGTGGTTCAGGATAGTTTGCGAAAACAAAAAGCAGACATGGAGCAATTAGCAGCTCCTTCAAGTGTGCCTCATCCGGCACAACGCAGTAATATAATGCTCGCAGAGCAGCCTTATGCCTCACATGCTGGCATTAAAGGTAGATCACTACACTCCATTCGTCAGCCCAGTGAGCCGCTGAACCGTGAAAACTACAATCACTTTGATGACAACCCGATCAAACTGGTTGCAGAGAACCCTGTTTCTACCTTTAGTATCGATGTGGATACCGGTTCATACAGTAATGTGCGGCGGATGATTAACACCGGTAATTTGCCGCGAGAAGATGCCGTACGGGTAGAAGAGCTGGTTAATTACTTCGCTTATGACTATCCATTGCCGGAAAATAATGAGATACCTTTTTCTGTCAGCACTGAAATCGGCATAACGCCCTGGAATCCTGATACACGTTTAATGCACATTGGTATCAAAGCTTATGACATGTTGGATAAAGACCTGCCGGCTTCTAACCTGGTGTTTCTGGTTGATGTGTCCGGTTCAATGAACTCGCCCAGTAAACTGGGACTGTTAAAATCAGCGCTTAAATTGCTCAGTAAGAAAATGCGTGCTGAGGACAAAATATCTATTGTGGTTTATGCCGGTGCCAGTGGTGTCGTGCTCGAGCCGGTGGCAGGCAATCAGACAGCAAAGATATCTCAGGCGCTTGATGCCTTATCTGCTGGTGGCAGAACCAACGGCGCAGCGGGTATTCGCAGTGCCTACCAACTGGCTGAGCAGGAATTTATCAAGGGCGGTATCAATCGCATCATACTGGCAACCGATGGAGACTTTAACGTTGGTACCGTGAACTTTGAAGCATTAAAAGATCTTGTTGAAGAAAAACGTAAAACCGGTATTTCATTAACTACCCTAGGTTTTGGTACGGGTAATTACAATGATCATTTAATGGAGCAGTTAGCCGATGCCGGTAACGGAAACTATTCTTATATCGATACCTTGAACGAAGCACAAAAGGTTCTGGTAGATGAAATGAGTTCGACGCTAAATACCATTGCCAAAGACGTGAAAATTCAGCTTGAATTTAACCCGGCCGTGGTCGCTGAATACCGTTTGATCGGTTACGAAAACCGGGCACTTAAGCGTGAAGATTTTAATAATGACAAAATTGATGCTGGAGAGATTGGTGCCGGGCATACGGTAACAGCATTGTATGAGGTAACACTAAATAGTAGTCAGGCCAGGGCTGTTGACCCACTGCGTTACGCCAGTTTTAAAAGTACCAGGCAGAATAGTAGTGAGGTACATTCAAATGAACTTGCTTACCTGCGCCTGCGATACAAGGAACCCAGCGGCACAAAAAGTAAATTGATCGAGCAGGTCATTAAAACCTCAGATATCGAAACTCAACTAGCTAATACCAGTAACCGTTACCGTTTCTCGGCATCCGTTGCCGGCTTCGGGCAGTTACTGCGTGGTGGTAAATATATCGAAGACTTCAGTTACCATGATGTGCTTGAGCTGGCAAGAAAATCACGAGGCAATGATGGTTTTGGTTATCGCGGAGAGTTTATATCACTGGTTAATCTGGCCCGATCTTTGTCAACGCAGGCTTTATCATCTCAACCGAGTGAGCATGTGCAGGCGTCGCGATAGTGATTGTTATAGCCGCGGCTAAATAGCCGGCAGCGATTTAGTCGTGGCTACAAGGCTTGTCAGATAAGAATAGTAGCGTAAGCTAAGGTTATGGAGTGTAAAGTAAACGAAGTGTCTGACGAGGAACTGATGATGAGCTATGGCGCTGGTGATGCTGATGCTTTCGAAATTTTGTACCAACGCTACAAAACACCTTTGTACCGTTTCGTTTTAAGGCAGTGTGGCCAGCAATTCGTTGATGAGCTGTTTCAGGATATCTGGCTGAAGGTAATCAAAAATCGCTCTCATTATCAGGTCACAGCCAGTTTTAAAACCTGGCTTTACCATCTGGCCCGCAATCGAATTATCGATTTATATCGCAGAAATAATATTCGTCCCGTTGATAACCATGCAGATGAACTGGATAACGTTGCAAATACCACAGTAGATCAACCTGAAAAACACTTACAGGCAGAGAATCAGTATGAGTCACTACTCGAGGCTATCGCTACGTTGCCGGCAGATCAAAAAGAGGCCTTTTTATTACGTGAAGAAGCAGGCTTGAGTATTGAACAGATCGCCGAGACCTGCGGTGTTAATTTTGAAACTGCAAAAAGCCGCCTCAGGTACGCGATGAAAAAATTGCGAAAACTACTTGGAGATGACGGATGATAATAGACGATAAAAAAATCTCCAGCCTGTATCAACAAGGTAAAGAGCAGGGACCACCGGCTCACCTGGACAGTGCCATACTCGGTGCCGCGCAGGATGCCGTACAGGATGCCGTACAGGATGCCGTACAGGATAGTCGACAAGCTAAAAAACCGGCAACAGCCGGAAGCCCGTTTCCCAGTGGCTGGCGGGCGCCTGCCTCAATTGCCGCAGTACTTATAATAACGGTTATTCTTGTGCCCTTGTTACAGCAGGAAGAAATGACGCCAGACGTGTCACCTGTTGCAGACGAACCATCGATCTTGAAAAAAGAACAGGACCTTAATAGAGTGCCTGATGCGGGAAAACCCGGTGCAATAAAAGCAGGCAGGCAAGTGAATGTAACAGCAAAAAAACGCTCACAAACGACAGTGCTGGAAGCAGAGCAGGCGAGCCAATTGTATTCTGCGCCGGAAAAAGCAGTAAACACGGACAGCTTTAATCGCGGTAAACAGTTTGCCGCCGAAGAAAAAATAGCAGCAGTGAAAACGCTGCCAGTAATGTCAGAACAATCTTTATCTGCAGTGCAAAGAACTCAACCGGCATCTGCGTTACCAGGTGCCTCTGTGCTACATGATCAAAAGCAGAATGCTCGAAAACTAAAAGTCTCTGCTGAAATAAAGCAACAGGGCCGGCAAATGCCTGATGCTGAGAAAAAATCTTCTGAGACCATGGCAGTAAAACCATGGCTGCAAAAGATCCGTCAATTAATTGCTCAAGGGGATCTTGATCTGGCACAGAAAGAGCTTGATGAATTTAAGCTACGTTATCCGGATGAAAATATTGATTCATTAATCGTCAACCAGCTTAAGGGGCTTTCTATTGATTAAACAAAACTTTGGCAGGGCTAAGTTAGCAGTATTTGCTTGTTGTTATTGGTCATAGCTGCGTTAAAAATAGTCTAATAATTCGACGTCCACGAAGTGCCAAACTTCATTACTTTGTGTAAACTGCACTTTCTTGACTATGCTTACATTGCTCTGACAAAAAATACACATCGTACAATAATTTCAGCCTGCTAATACATACCTGTTCAGCACAAAAATGTGCATAATTATCATATGTTGAAAACGCTTGATAAACCGATATTGATTGCATTGTTACTGATACTTTTCTGTGGTCAGGTAGTACATGCTGAAAGGAAGCTTTATCAAAATGACGGTAATATGCCGTTTGTCGATATGATGCTAAGTATGATGTCAGTGATGGGTATGATAGACCAGGTGCCTGGTAATGGCGCATACGGTGGTTACGGAGCATCCGGCTTATCCAACCCGTATGCGCGGGCCCTGGCTATGCGGGGCATATCGCCAGGTTTGCTCAACTCAGGCTTTGGCAATAATCCTCTTATGTCTTCACCGTGGATGCAAACACCCTGGACTTCATCTTCCCTGAATAATTCAAACACTAATAGCGCAAGCCCCCTCTGGGGCACACCGAGCTGGGGTGTTTTGCCACTAGATAATTTTGCGCCAAATTATTATTCATTGTATAACCAGTATGGCTCGTCATCTCCATGGTCTGCAGCCGATTTAGATGGCTGGGTTAATGAAACCTGGGAAACATCACTATGGAACCCTAAAGCGGGGGTGAAGGCAGAAGCGCCGGTGCAGGCGCCACCACCTCAGCGGGTACCGCCAGTTGTACCGCTGGTGCAGAATTTTAACTATATCACCCCAGCCAGGCCACCGGGCAAGCCGCAACGGCATAGGGAGCAGCGAAGCAGTCAGCAATCGCCGCTGTCAAAGATGGCACCATCTAACCGGTCACCGGCGAGGCAACCTGCGAGGCAACAGACACCGCAACCGGCCCGGGCACCGGTTGCGCAACAAAGAAAACAATCGCCTTTGCATAAATATAACGGGCAGAATATCAGGCAAAAACCCTGTGTTAGCGAATTTTGTGGTTTAAAAAAGCCAAACTTAAATGGTTTGTGGATGGCTGATAATGGTGAAATGCTTGGGGTGAAAAATAAACGCTATTTATGGGCTGATAGTAACGAACGTTCTTTAACCGGCCGGATTTTGATACAAAACGAATATTTGCTTACCAGCATCGATGGTCATGAGAAGACCATGCGTTTTAAATATAAGCTCGCCGGCAATCATTTATTGACCATGAAAGCTGATGGAACCATTCGTGAGTTTGTTAGAGTGCCTGTCCGGCGTACTGGTAATCAATATTACGGGCAATGGTAAAAGAAAGTTGGCCGTTATCAGTTTGCAGTTATTAGTTAAAAGCGAAAAACTGTTTTAAAGGCAGCCATAATTTTTTAAAATTACTGCCAACTTTTTTTCAAGTTTCAAGTTTCAAGTATCAAATCAACTTCCTGCATACTTTTCTGTTGTTGCGTATAAGCACGCATTTCCAGCACACCTTTGGTATTAAGTGAAATAATGATGTAAAAAACGTCTTTATAACTGCTTTCATCAATGTCCAGCTGAGAGGGTGTTGCATTGGTTGTCGGGTGTGAATGCACAATGGCAAACAGTTGTTGCTGTTTGTCGCGCATTTTTTTTATCGCGCTTATCTGTTGCGGGGCATCCATTAAAAATCGACAGCTGGCATTTTCTGCAACATTATCGATCGGGTAATATTCTTTTTGGCTGGATGTGCTGTTGCCGATTAAGCCGCATACCTCAATATCCGGGTTTTGCTGAGCGTGTGCCAGAACTTTGTTTACCAGTGGGCGGGGGAGGCGAAGTGTGTTTTCGGTTATAGGCATGATTTAACGTATGGTTTCTTGAAGAAGGTTTTAAGTTTTAAGTTATAAGTTTTAAGTTGGCAGTAGTTTTAAAATATCATGCTAATCATATAGTGAGCGTTTGTTTAAAAACTTACAACTTAAAACTTAAAACTTACAACTTATAACTTTAAACTTACTTAAAACTTAAACCTCAGAACCGCAAACCGGACAATTCGGGTCTTTATTAAGTTTCATGGTTCGCCACTGCATGGTAAGTCCATCAAATATTAACAGTCGGTTTTGCAGTGTTTCACCAATAGAACAAATTAGTTTTATCGCTTCCAGTGCCTGCAAGCTACCCAGTATACCAACCACCGGTGCGAGGATACCGTTGTCACTGCAGTTAGTGTTTTCTTCACCACCTTCTGCATACAGACAGGCATAACAGGCGCTGTTTTTATGCCGGTTGTCAAACACAGATATTTGTCCTTCGTATTGTATCGCTGCCGCCGATACCAGCGCAACCTGTTGCGAAACACAGGCACGGTTGATGAGAAAACGTGTTGCAAAATTGTCGGTTGCGTCAATCACGCAATCTGCTTTTTTAAACAGCACTTCAATTTCATCCAGTGTTAATTGTTTGTTAATGCAATGAATGCTGGTTTCCGGATTAATTCTGGATAATGTGTTCTTAGCCGAGTTTGTTTTGCTGTCGCCAATGCTGTCAATGTTATGCACAATCTGGCGTTGCAAATTGCTGTGATCAACCGTATCGAAATCGACCAGTGTTAAAGTGCCAACACCGGCAGCAGTCAGATACATTGCTGCAGGACTGCCCAAACCACCAACACCCATAATGACCACATGTGCATCGTGTAATTGCTGTTGTCCTTCAACACCAAAATGCGGCAGCATAATTTGACGGCTGTAGTGTAATAGTTGCTCGTCGTTAAAGGTGATTTCGTTGTTTAGCATATATTATTTTTGGGTTGTAGAGACAAGGCATGCCTTGTCTCTACGATGCAATGTAAAAAGTCATGTTTTTCCTGCAGTCATTCTAATGTGCCCGGATAAATCCTGTTTCTGTTCAATCCGGGTAAAGCCGTTTTCAGCAAAACAATCAGCTACCAGCTGCTTTTGATTATAACCGTGTTCAATGATTAACCATGCGTTCTTTTTCAGATGGTTTTTTGCATGTCGGCATAAATACTCGATATCATCCATACCTGCTGCACCGGCGCTTAGTGCACTTTGTGGCTCAAAACGGACATCACCTGCTAACAGGTGTGGATCGTCGTTTGCAATATAAGGTGGATTGCTGACGATAATATCAAAATCTTTATGTTTTATATTATTAAACCAGTCGCTGTGTATAAAGGTGATGTTACTGCTTTGATGATGGTTGCTGTTGTCTCTGGCCAGTTTCAGGGCATCTGCAGAAAGCTCACTGGCGAATATTTCCCAGCCTGGTTTTTCTGTTGCAATGCTGATGGCGATAGCACCGGTGCCGGTGCCCATGTCGAGTAGCTTGATTTTTTCCCTGTGGTTGAATTTGTCCAGTATAAACTCAACAAGTGTTTCGGTTTCTGGTCGCGGAATTAAGGTGCTGTCATTAACCGAAAAATTCAATGACCAGAATTCACGTGAACCGGTTAAATGGGCAACCGGTACGCCTTGTTGCCTTTGTTGAATAAGTTGCTGGTAGTTTGTTAGCTGTTCCTGGCTTAGTTTTTTTTCGGGCCATGCCAGTAGATGCGCGGTGTTGCACTGCAGTATGTGGCTTAATAGTACCTCGGCATCAAGTCTTGCCGTTGGGCTGATCTCAGCCAGGTTTTGCAGGGCTTGTTGAAGTGCTTGCTGGATAGTCATCAGGTACTGCTGGCAGAATAATGTAATGGTGTTTATTCACCAGACAGGCTTGCCAGTTGCTCTGCCTGGTATTCATTAATTAACGGTTCAACGACCTGTTTTAAATCACCCTGAATGATTTCATCCAGTTTATATAAGGTGAGATTGATGCGGTGGTCGGTAACACGGCCCTGCGGGTAGTTGTAAGTGCGTATGCGCTCGGAGCGATCACCACTGCCGACCAGGCTTTTTCTTGTCTGCGCCTGCTCTGCCTGTTGTTTTTCGATTTTTGCATTCATGATGCGTGACTGCAGCAAGGACATGGCGCGGGCTTTGTTTTTATGCTGAGAGCGTTCATCCTGGCATTCAACCACGGTGCCGGTTGGAATATGGGTGAGTCGTACCGCCGAATCGGTTTTATTCACGTGCTGACCACCAGCACCCGATGCCCGGAAGGTGTCAATGCGTAGATCCGAAGAATTAATTTCTATCTGTTCGACATCCGCGATTTCGGGCAATACTGCAACGGTAGCTGCCGAGGTATGGACACGGCCCTGTGACTCGGTTTCGGGTACACGTTGTACGCGATGTGCACCGGATTCAAACTTTAGCTGTGAATAAGCGCCATTGCCGATAATGCGCGCAATGATTTCCCGGTAACCACCGTGTTCGCCCAGGTTTTGATTAATAATTTCAATCTGCCAGCGTTTTAACTCGGCAAAACGCGAATACATGCGGAACAGGTCACCGGCAAAAATGGCTGCTTCATCACCACCGGTGCCGGCACGAATTTCCAGAAAAATATTGCTGTCATCATTGGGGTCTTTGGGCAGCAGGAGTTTTTGCAGTTCAAGTTCCAGTGTTGCTATTTTTTTGCCAGCTTCATCTTTTTCTTCTGCGGCCATTTCGCGAACGTCGGCATCGTCATCCTTGAGCATTTCTTCAGCGCTCTGTTGATCCTCTGTTGCCGAATTAAACTGTTGAAAGCAGCTGACTACCGGTTCGAGTTGTGCATATTCCTGTGATAACTCACGAAACTGATTTTGATTACCGATAACACCAGGGTCGGCAAGCAGGCCGGCGATTTCTTCATGCCGGTCGAGCAGAGTGTGCAGTTTATTAAGTATGGATTGTTTCATTAGTTGTCGTCTTTCTGTTTATCAGCAGCATCGTTATCTAAAAAAAGCTTTTGCGCAATATCTAAAATATGGTCTCGATTATCCTGGCTTGCCTGGCGCAATTGTGTGCTTGGTTGATGCAAAAATTTATTGGTTAAGGTGTTGGCAAGAAATTCGAGTATTTTTTCTGCATCCTGGCCCGCTGCCAGCTGTTTCTTTGCTTTGTTTAAAACTTCATTGCTGATATCTTGTGTATGTTGCCTGATCTGTGCAATAACATCGACTGCACCCAGTGAGCGCTGCCAGTTTAAAAAATGACTGACCTGGGTATCAATGATTTCACGTGCCTGCTCGGCCGCCTGCAGCCGGCTTTCCATGTTCTCACTAATCACTGACTGTAGATCGTCAACGCTGTATAAATAGATATCATCCAGTTCGCTAACCTCCGGTTCAATATCGCGTGGTACGGCCAGGTCAACCATAAAAATAGGTTCATGCTTGCGTTGTTTTAATGCGCGTTCAACCGTGCCTTTGCCGATGATGGGTAGTGGGCTGGCGGTTGAAGAAATGACGATGTCGCTGCGGTGCAAATGGGTGGCAATGTGCTGCAGGCTAATGGCCTCACCAGAAAATTCATCAGCCAGTTTTTGTGCGCGCTGCACACTGCGGTTGGCAATGATGATTTTTTTCACGCCCTGTGAATGTAAGTGCCGGGTGGTCAGTTCAATGGTTTCGCCGGCACCAACCAGTAACACCGTGGTCTGTTTCAGGTCGCCAAAAATTTGTTTGGCAAGGCTGACCGCAGCAAATGCTACCGATACCGGGCTGGAACCGATATCAGTATCAGTGCGCACCTGTTTGGAAACGGCAAACGCACGTTGATACAGTTTGCCCAGTAATTTACCGATAGTGCCGCTCTCATTTGCCCGCGCATAGGCATCTTTCATTTGTCCGGCAATCTGCGGCTCACCCAGCACCATGGAATCCAGGCCGCAGGCGACTTCCATGGCGTGACGAATGGTTTCTTCGTGTGCGAATAGATAAAGGTGTTCTTTAATCAGCTTTTCATCCAGCCCGTGAAACTGACTGAACCATTGAATAATTGCCTGGTCGTTATTAGTAGTCGTGACGCAATAAATTTCGGTTCGATTACAGGTGGATAAGATGGCGGCTTCCTGCACATGCTCAAGATTCTTCAGGCTCAACAGGGCTTCAGGTAGCGATTGCGGCGTAAACGCAAGCCGTTCGCGCAAATCAAGCGGTGCAGTTTTGTGGTTGATGCCAAGTGTAATCAAAGACATAGACGGTTGAGGAATAGTATTTTTACGGGAAAACGGGTAATTTTGAGGGAATGATGTACTTAACTCAAGCTGAATCCGATATATAATACGAAATATTTAATTAATTTGTTAGTAACTACTCAGCCTGGCACTGAGATTCGCCAGTTCTTGCTGCCATGGATGGCAGGTCGTAGAGTTATGCACATGTCCATGGATGAAGGTTAGTGGGGCCAGGGTAACGCATATGTACAGGGTGTACGGGCAGGAGCTATTGCAAGGAGTGATTGTCGAACGTTAAATGGGGGCTTGCGTAGTAGTAAACACGTGTAAACTTACATTTATGTCCATGGATGGACGGTATTTCGCAAGGAGCCCAGGAAGGCGGTGCGATTTTTGCCAGGATCTGACACGTTTCAGCGGCAATCTGAGTAGTTGGCCACGTTTTCACTACTCGCTGAGTAGTTATATTTGTTATTTTTTCTCTACTGATATTGTAATTAACGATAGAAAATGCGTTATATTCATTACGTTATATCCTTTATTTGAGAAGTAGATTATTTTATGTATCGAGATGCTAAAAATTAAGCTTAACTTACTATTTAAAATCAGACGTTTAATCACCCATTCGGCATGCCGGTCAGGACAAATATCAGGACCGAAAATCAAACTGGGAACTTATTTTACCTCGCTCATAGCCGTGCTGGTTCTGCCCATAGTTTTGTCTGCCTGCGATACTCTGCCGGTGGCGGAAGATGTGAAGCATAGCGATGACGTTGTTGCTGTTAAGGATGAAACCGGGGTTTCAGCGCAGACCAGGGCTGAGAAACCAGCGGAGACTCAGGGTGCTTCGGCAGAAAAACCGGTAGAACTTGATGGTGATGCATTATTTAACTTGCTGGCCGCAGAATTTGCCGGTAATAGTGGCGATATTGAAGCCTCGCTAAAGTACTACCGGCAGGCATCGATATCTATTCAGGATAGTCGTCTTGCTGCCCGCGCAGCTTACATTGCGCTTTATGGTGAAAATTATGAAGAAGCCTTAATTGCACTTGATAACTGGCGCGAGCTTGAACCAGAGTCAGCAGATTTGCCTCGCATGTATGCGATTACCTATCTCCGGCTGGGGCAGCCAGAAAAGGCCGTGCCTTATATTGAAAAATTGCTTTTAAGTACCGGTGCAACTTCAGTTGATGAAGCCATAGCGGTGAAACAGCTACTTGCTAAAGATGCCTCTACAGAGGATGCGTATGTGGTTTTGCAAAAGTTAAATGCGGGCGAAGATAAAAATAAACATCTCCTTATTTTACAGTCACGTTATGCTGCGCAACTAAAAAAATATGATGAATCCCTGGCGATGCTCGACCAGGTGCTGGAAATTGATCCTTCGTTACATGAAGTGTCCGTTATAAAAGCAAGGATTCTGTATGCTCTGGGTAAACATGAAGAAGCCTCAACGCTTATGAGGCAGGTACTGGAAGAATTTCCTGATAACAATGCCTTGCGCCTGCAATACGCCGGTATGCTGGTTGAGCAGAAAAATCTTAAAGCTGCCACTGAACAATATTCGATACTGCAAAAAAATCTACCTGATGATGGTGAAGTCACCTTAAGCCTGGCGCTGTTGAATATCGAAACTAACGATCTTGATGCTGCCATTGTTTCACTTGAACACCTGGTTGACATTGATAAAAAAGTTTCAATCGCCAATTACTATCTGGGTAGAATTGCACAAAATCAGGGCGAAGAAAAACAGGCGATTGCTTATTATCTGCGCGTTAAGACCGGTGATTATACTTTTGATGCACAGCTACGAATCGGTATTTTGCTGGCAATGTTAGGTAAACCTGACGAAGGGCTGGCAAAACTTGAAGCGCTGGCAGAAGCTCAGAGTAGCTGGGATTTACGCGTAAAAGCATATCTTGCCCAGGGCGAAGTGCTGCGCGAACAGCAGCGTTATAAAGAAGGCGTAGAAATGTATAGCCGTGCTTTGCAGCAAAATCGTGAAGACACAAACCTGCTTTATGCGCGTGGTTTAATGGCAGAAAAAGTTGATCGCCTCGATATGGCGGAAGCCGATTTATTAAAAGTGATATCGAAAGAACCGGACAATGCAGATGCTCTGAATGCACTGGGTTACACGCTGGCTGATCGCACATCAAGATATAAGGAAGCGCTGGAATACATCAAAAGAGCGGCTGAACTGGTGCCTGATGAACCGGCGATACTCGATAGTTTAGGTTGGGTAAGTTACCGGCTGGGCAGAATGGATGATGCTCTAAAATGGTTGTCCAGAGCATTCGAAAAACTCGAAGATGCAGAAATTGCTGCGCATTATGGTGAAGTATTATGGCACAGCAACCAGAAAGACAAAGCGCGTGAGGTTTGGGAAAAGGGTAAGGAAAAAAATGCAAAGAACCCGGTATTGATTGAAACGCTTGAGCGGATAAATCCTTAAAGATGCTGAAGTTATAAGTTTAAAGTTATAAGTTCAAAGTGTTAGTTGTGTTAATGAGCCGCCTCTGGAAAAAATAGTATATTTTTAAAATTACGGCCAACTGCCAACTTATAACTTACAACTTAAAACTTTTTTATCTTATGTTTCAAAATTTTACCTCTCGTCTCGTCGCGTGTCTGCTATGTTTGATCATCGCCTCCTGTGCCACGGTAAAAGAACAAACAACAATAGAGCCTGCTGGTTGGGTGGCAGAGCAGAAAAAGCGGGCGCAGATTAAAACATGGGAGATTCGAGGCCGTCTTGGAGTACAGACTGAAAATAATGGCGGCACAATGGATATTATCTGGAAACAGTCAGATCAGGACTACTCTATTCGATTAATTGCGCCATTAGGTGCAGGTACATACCTGGTTCAGGGAGACAATAGCTACGCAGAAATACGATTTCCTGATGGCGAGAAAAAAATAGTTAATAATGTTGATGCTGTTTTTAGCTCAATGCTTGAAGTTGATCTGCCTGTTCATGCTCTTAAAGACTGGGTTCGAGGGCTGCCAGCTAAAGCGTTAACAGTTGAGCAGATTAGCTGGAATGAGCAGGGTCTGCTAGACAGAATAAAACAGTCTGGCTGGAATATAGAAATGAAAAAATATACCGGTAATAAAATTTTATTGCCACACGCTATTTATTTAAGCCGTGATGATAATGCAGAGCTGGATATCAGGCTGGCGTTGAGGCAGTGGTTGGTAGATAACTGATTCATGAATAATCCAGTTTGGCCCGCGCCGGCAAAATTAAACCTGATGCTGCATATAACAGGGCAAAGAGACGATGGTTATCACGAGTTACAAACGGTTTTTCAGTTCATTGATTTTTTTGATGAACTTAAATTTAATATAAGAAATGATAATCAGCTTTTTCGCTTTTGTGAAAATTTTGCTGTGCCTGAAAATGAAGACATCATCATCCGCGCAGCAAAATTACTGCAGGAAAAATTCCGCAATAAAAATCCTGAATCGGAAAAGAAACTGGGTGCTGATATACATCTGCAAAAAAATATTCCCATGGGAGCCGGTCTGGGCGGCGGCAGTTCCGATGCGGCAACTGCCCTGGTGGCATTAAATACTTTATGGCAAACGCAGTTCACTATTGATGAACTTGCCGGGATGGGGCTGGTTTTGGGCGCAGATGTCCCCGTTTTTGTGCGTGGCTTTGCCGCTTTTGGTGAAGGTGTAGGTGAGAAATTAACGCCGTTTTCGCCGCCAGAAGGCTGGTATCTGGTGTTAATTCCGCCGGTTCATGTGTCCACAAAAGAAATCTTTTCAAATCCGCAATTGACAAGGGATTGTTCTACCATCAAAATATGCGACCTTTCACGGCGTGAGTGGCGGAATGTATGCACACCGGTAGTGCTTAAAAACTACCCGTTAGTGTCGCAAGCTATTGAAATTATTGGCGAACATTCAAAAGCTTGCATGAGCGGTACAGGTGCTTCGGTATTTGCGAGTTTTGCTACAAAAGCACAGGCAGAAGAAGTTTTGCGGAAAATTAGAGAAAATCCGCTGGTTATATCCTGGATTAGCTTTGTTGCCAAAGGATTAAATCAATCGCCACTGCAGCATTTTTTGGAATCTCAGGCCAGTATTTAGTCGCTGTTCTGAGTAGATGAGTTGAGTATTGGTTTCAACTTTGAATTAGTTTTTATAGTTTAGAATGTGGGCCGTCGCCCATGTTTGTGTATATGGGTAAGGCACCAGCTGCTTAGAGATCGAGGGATCCTGGCATGCGCAGGTTTAACAAAATTGCCGGGAGCAATTTTGAACATCAGCGACATTTGCTGATGGCCCGTAGGGTGGAGGGCAGGAAGCCCGGAATAACCCTGCCGGTAACACATGATGAGTTGAGTATTGGTTTCAACTTTGAAATAGTTTTTACAGTTTAGAAAAATTGGGCCGTCGCCAAGCGGTAAGGCACCAGGTTTTGATCCTGGCATGCGCAGGTTCAAATCCTGCCGGCCCAGCCATATTAGTAAGTGCCGAACCTTTAGCAGTATAAAATGCTAAAGGAATTAAGACGGCAGATTTGGACCGTTACAGGTTCAACTAAAATCGTCTGGAACGGTTTTGAACATTCGCGGCGGCTTTTGTATTAGAGCAGGCGAATGGCCCGCAGGGCGAAATACAGGAAGTATTTCGTAATCCTGCCGGCCCAGCCATATAATTATCTGTCGAAAGGGAAAGCGACAGTAGTGCACTTAAATAGCTTTGCGCTGGTGTGCACATAACAGGAACGTTTCCTGGCAAACAGTTAATACTGTTTGCTCCGCCATTGTTCAGCATGAATATTGTTTAATACGGGATAGGCAAAGTGAACCAAGAAGTTGACAGCCGGTTGATGATATTCGCGGGTAACGCCAACCCTGAATTAGCGCAACGTATTGCTGAACTATTAGGTACTCGCTTAGGCAAAATCAGCGTAGAAACGTTTAGCGATGGAGAAATCTGTGCTGAAATAATGGAAAACGTTCGTGGACGCGACGTCTTTATTATTCAACCTACCTGCCAACCGTGTAATAATCACCTGATGGAATTAATGGTGATGATTGATGCCATGCGCCGCGCCTCGGTAAAACGGGTGACAGGGGTTGTTCCGTATTACGGTTATTCACGTCAGGATCGTAAACCACGATCAGCGCGGGTACCGATTACGGCAAAAGTGGTTGCTAACATGCTGGCAAGTGTAAAACTGGACCGCTTGCTAACGGTGGATTTACATGCGGATCAAATCCAGGGTTTCTTTGATTTGCCGGTCGATAATGTATATGCATCACCGATATTATTAAAGGATATCTGGCAGAAAGGGCATGAGGATTTACTGGTTGTATCCCCCGATGTTGGTGGTGTGGTCAGGGCCAGGGCGTTGGCTAAACGTCTAGGTGATGCAGACCTGGCGATTATTGATAAACGTCGGCCCAAAGCCAATGTGTCAGAAGTGATGAATATTATTGGTGACGTGTCTGGTAAGAATTGCGTCATTGTTGATGACCTTGTCGATACCGCAGGAACATTATGTAAAGCGGCTGGCGCATTGAAAGACCAGGGTGCTGTCAGTGTTTCGGCTTATTGTACACATGCTGTTTTATCAGGCAATGCGATTAAGAATCTTAATGAGTCTGTGCTGGATGAGCTGGTGGTGACTAACACCATACCGCTGTCTGCAGAAGCGCAGAAATGTGACCGCATACGCCAGTTATCAGTGGCGGAGATGTTGGCAGAAACCATACGACGGATACACATGGAAGAATCTGTCAGTGAGATGTATATAGATTAATAACCGTCTTGCTTTTGCAGGAGTGGGTAGGGTGGGCATGTTTTTTTGCCCACGCGTGAATGGAAAAGTGTTCAACGTGGGCAAAAAAACATGCCCACCCTACGGTACTAAATTGAAATTCTTTTTTTATAATTTCAAAACCGGAATCAGGAAACATTAATATTTCCTGATTCCAGACACGCTTCATTTGGTCGCGAATGAAGCTTATTTTTAATATTTGGAGAAGACCATGAGTTTAGAATTAAACGCTACATTGCGTGAGGACAAGGGGAAAGGTGCGAGCCGCCGCCTGCGTCACGCAAACACATTACCTGGTATCGTATACGGTTCCGGTAAAGACCCGGTGTCAATTACACTGCAGCAGAAAGATGTTCAATACAGACTACCTGATGAAAGTTTTTATTCGCAGGTACTTTCATTAAATATTGAAGGCAAAGCGGAAGACGTTTTAATCCGTGATATCCAGCATCATCCCTTTAAAATGGAAGTGATGCATATGGACTTTATTCGTGTTGATGCGAAAAAAGTGGTACATGTATTTTCACAGTTACATTTTGTTGGCGAAGATGTTTCACCGGGTATTAAATCCGAAGATGGTGTTGTTAACCACGTTATGACCGAGGTTGAGCTGGAGTGTTTACCTAAAAACATTCCTGAGTTCATTGAAGTCGATCTTTCTGGAATGCATATTGGTGATGTTATTCACTTATCTGACCTGAAATTGCCTAAAGGCGTTGAAGTACTAGCGCTGAAACAAGGTGAAGAACACGACACCGCTGTTGTTGGTATGCATGTTCGTAAAGTTGTTGCAGAAATTGAAGAGGGTGCACCAGAGGCGCCAGAAGCACCAGAAAGTGAAGTTGAAGCCAGTGATGAAGATGGCGATAGCGAGTAACGCTGTCTACATATAGATATGGCTGTTAGATCAATCGATCTTAAAGTTATCGTTGGACTGGGTAATCCCGGCTCCAAATACACTGAAACCCGGCACAATGCCGGGTTTTGGTTTATTGAGGAAGTGGCGCGCAAATATTCAGCAACTTTTCGCCCGGATAAAAAGTTTTTTGGTGAAGTCGCAAAAATCTCAATCGAAGGTAACGATATCTGGTTATTAAAACCTGCTACCTTTATGAATCGAAGTGGGCATGCAGTGCAAAGCCTGTTGTCATTTTACCGAATCACTGCCGACCAGTTATTAGTCGCACACGATGAAATTGATTTGCCACCGGGAACCGCGAAATTGAAAACCGGCGGTGGTCATGGCGGCCATAATGGACTGCGAGACATTATCAGTCAGCTAGGCTGCAAAGACTTTCATCGCTTAAGGATCGGCGTAGGCCATCCCGGAAGCAAAGATCAGGTTGTAGATTATGTTTTGCATAGTGCGTCACGTGATGATCGCATTCTGATAGACCGTGATATCGATGATGCTGTTAGCGTGTTACCGGACCTGGCATCCGGTGCTTTCGAACAGGCAATGCAGAAATTGCATAGTAAATAAACTTTTGTTTTTCCGCAAATGAACGCGAATGAACGCAAATAAGAAATATCTTCTTATTGTTTTAATATGTTCAGCTGAAACGCTAATTTTGGTTAAACCAGTAGTGTAATTAGTGGTTTATACCTGATTATGTGTTTGTTTTTAATTTGCGTGTATTTGCGTTCATCTGTGGATAAACATTTTTTGGTTTTAATAAACAACCAGGAGTAATAAGTGGGTTTTAAATGTGGCATTGTTGGTTTACCTAACGTTGGTAAATCCACCTTATTTAATGCATTAACCAAGGCAGGCATACAGGCAGAAAACTACCCGTTTTGCACTATCGAGCCTAATGTGGGTGTGGTGATGATGCCGGATGCCCGCCTCGATAAACTGGCAGAAATTGTTCAGCCCGAGCGTGTGGTACCGACCTCGATGGAATTTGTCGATATCGCCGGTTTAGTGGCAGGTGCTTCAAAAGGTGAAGGACTGGGTAATAAATTCCTCGCCAATATCCGTGAGACGGATGCAATCGCACATGTGGTTCGCTGTTTTGACAATGACGACGTCATCCATGTAGAAGGCAAGATAAACCCTCTCAGTGATATCGAAGTCATCGATACCGAACTGGCGCTGGCTGATCTTGAATCAGTCGATAAAGCAGTGGATAAAGTTGGCCGTGTTGCCAAAAGCGGTGATAAAGAAGCAAAAGCAAAATTTGAATTACTGGAAAAAGTTGCCGCGCATTTAAATGAGAGCAAACCTGTTCGTTCTATGGGTTTGAGTGAAGATGATTTAAATGCACTTTACGATTTGCATTTATTAACCATCAAACCGGTAATGTACATTGCCAATGTCAGTGATGACGGTTTTGAGAACAACCCCTATCTGGATACGGTAGAACAGCGTGCAAAAGAAGAAGGCGCTGTTGTGGTTGCTGTGTGTGCTTCGATCGAAGAAGAGCTGATTGAGCTTGATACAGACGAAGCCAAAGAGTTTCTTGATGAACTGGGCCTGGAAGAACCTGGCTTAAATCGTGTAATCCGTGCAGGTTACAGCCTGTTAGGCTTGCAGACCTATTTCACCGCAGGGGTAAAAGAAGTGCGTGCCTGGACCGTCGCTGTCGGTGCCACCGCGCCAAAAGCGGCAGCCGTGATCCATACCGATTTCGAAAAAGGCTTCATCCGTGCAGAAACCATTGCTTATCAGGATTTTGTTGATAACAAAGGAGAGCATGGCGCTAAAGAAGCCGGTAAGTTGCGTGTCGAAGGCAAAGACTACATCGTACAGGACGGTGATGTAATGCATTTTCGCTTTAATGTGTAATTGCGTCGTAGAGACAAGGCATGCCTTGTCTCTACCCACTATACATATTGACAAAAAGCCCATAAAACGGGAAAATCCCCGCCCTTCATTGTGGTTCAAAAGATAAGTCCCTTCGGGCGAACTCTTACATATAGTAAAAAATAAAGGTCATGTAGCTCAGCTGGTTAGAGCACGGCATTCATAATGCCGGGGTCGGTGGTTCAAGTCCACCCATGACCACCATTTAAATCAATAAGTTACCTAAGTTTCCCGTTGTCTTCTCGCTAGATTTTTAAAATATTGGGGCATATTTGGGGCTAATCTAAGGATTCTGCTGTTACGGTTTCAATTATTCGGTAGGTTTAATATTAGCGCTATAACTGCATAAATTAATTGATTTAATAGGATTCTGTATATACAATTGGTATATACTAATAAATAAGAAGAAATTGCACTCAAATGTCGTTAATAGTTTCACAGGGAGTTAAACAAAAATTAGCTGAAAAACATAACGTTCAGATACATGAAATTCGAGAATGTTTTTCTAATAGAAATGGAGGTTTTCTCAAGGATAATAGAGAAGACCATAAAACTGACCCTCCAACTCTTTGGTTTGTGGCAGAGACGGATTACGGAAGATTGTTAAAAGTGGTTTTTATTCAAAAAGAAAATAACTTTATTATAAAAACCACATATGAAGCAAATAGTAAGGAAGTATCAATTTATGATGCTAAATTTGCTTAATACATAGGAGAAAATAGTGCAATGAGTAAAACAGAAGGCAAAACAGAAGGCAAAACAGAAGCATGGGAAACTGGCCTATTAGGTCAAGATGAAGAATTTGCCGAAGCTGTAAAGATTGATGATCAAACCATTGATGATGGGCTTGAGCTTCAAATGATTTCTGTCAGAATGCAAAAAAATCTGTTGGATGAGTTGAAGATGATTGCAGGATTATATGGTATTGGTTATCAGCCACTAATGAAGCAAATCCTTAGACGGTTTGTAGATTGTGAAAAGAAGCAAATCCTTCGTCAGGTTGCCTATGAACAACGCAAGGAAAGTGAGGCAGAACAAGATATGGATATGTGCGAGACTAAAGAAGCATGTTAATTTCACGCCTATAAGAATTTACAAACCCACTAAAAAGTGGGTTTTTTTGTGCCTAAATTATAACTCCAAAAAGTAAGTAGATTCCTACAAAAGATTGGAGCTAGCCTTTAAAAACAAAGACATCCATTGATAAAAAACTCTACAAGCATGAATTCATTTCAAGCTATTCATTAATTTCTGATAATTCCCGCTTAATAGACGCTGATTATTCAGCAAAACGGCTTTTTGAACTGCGCAGCAATAAATAAATTAAATCCAGGCAATAGAAATCCCTGGACTGTTTTTTTTCAAGCTTACTTTGTTTTTTGTCGAGAAGGGATTAATCGCTGGAGAATAATCTTTCACACTGGCTAATACCGTGTACCCAGTTCACACCGATATCTTCACAGGCTTTGCGAACAAGATGCGCAGCACCAACCAGATTCTTAAAGGGTTTCTCAAAATTTTTGGTGAGGTAAATCCAGTGCCTGGCATCCATATCAAGTCGCTGTAAGATAGTCGGAAGGTGGTCAGGGATATATCCTTTCTTGTCTTCACGAATGATACGCCCGCTCCAGTCGACTAATTCAAGGTAATCAGCAAGGTTGAACGGCAGCCCCTCAGGCATGTCTTTTCTGGGGTTGCCTGCAAAAGGAAATAAACTATCAGGTTGTTGCTCTGCCAGATAAGGCTGTTTTGTTTTTAATGCCTGTTCAATACGTTGTTTGATTGAGGTGTGATCGGATTGTTCTGGTGACTCGGCCATCCTTGCACGAATAGGATTCAGGTCAACATAAACCATGCAGGCCGCCAGTGCTTTTTCATCCAGCAGTGCCTGAGATTTAAAGCGCCCCTCCCAGAAACGGCCAGTGACCTTATCCTCATAATTAGCTTGCCTGGCAATAGGCTCGTTGAGACAGCGCATAAACCAGCTGATCGACATCAGGCGTTCGCGCCATTCACTCACCTGATCGGATAAGGCGTTTCGCT
>Ga0164315_10000990_pt1 | contig 20862 bp, 16 predicted proteins | sample GuaBasSedimGuay6_FD_113737 | JGI IMG/M metagenome (GOLD analysis project Ga0164315, IMG submission 113737) | Subseafloor sediment microbial communities from Guaymas Basin, Gulf of California, Mexico - Guay6, Core 4569-2, 0-3 cm | ecosystem: Environmental > Aquatic > Marine > Hydrothermal vents... | reverse complement strand
TGTGGCAATCGCATTAATGGTGTGTTGCAAACAAGATTAATAAAAATAGGATTTGTCCCAGGAGTACAAGGCGAACCTTGTACGAAAAACGGCAGAATATGAAAAGGAGTACAAGGCGAACCTTGTGCGAAAAACTCTGCTCGTGAAGTGCCGGCGGTTTGGTGCGCGATAAGGCCGCATCTGCAATACTCGGCACTGCTTCTAGCAAGTGTCGTACTTCGGAGTCCAAACTTTAGTTTGATTGTTGCCAAGTAATGATAGTAATATAAATTATATTAGCAAAGCGTAACCCGACATTTTAAAAGCTAAAAAAACATGACATTAAAATTATTTAGATAACACAAATAGTGAGTTAATCACTTTGCTACTATTTGTTAAAGTCAACTCAGTGACTTGATCAATCACGGTACAACGATTCAACAGATTTAAGCCAACCTTATGTTTTTCAAAGCTGATTTGCTTGATAATTTCCGGTTCATTTTCATCAAGGGCATTAAGCTCCAGGACGACACGTTTAGAAACTTTCAAGGCTTCTACTGCCACGAGATAAGCTTCCCAAATAGGCATTAAAGGTTCAGAATTCATAATCGCTAACAAAGGTTATGAGTTCCAGAAATAATGCTTGTGAGACAAGATGCATTATTCTCCGGCGACTATTTTCTATCCAATACCAACCATCAACTTCAATACCTTTATACATCGGTACCATCATTGGTTTTTTGCGGTCATTTCGAGACGGTTTCGCTATTTGAGGCCCCCCATCTGTCATATAAACCAGTGTTTCTTTGCCAAACCACCCTGCTATTTCAATCAGTCCTTCGCCGACAATCACTTTTGAACTGGTTGGCTTTATCTCAGCTAATGTTTCACCTTCAGGTGTTTTCACCGTTAATTGGGTGACTTTATACATGGCTTGTCTTTCAATGGTCTCCACGCGACTTGAGACAACGACTAAATTTTCGTCCGTAAACCATTGTTTAATCGGCGTGTATAACTGTTCAACTCGTTCTAAATAAAGCCGTATTTTGTCTTTCACGGCTTCAGTTTCTATACGTTAAAATTCGATGTCCATATCTTTTACCTATTGCTCGATGTTCAAGTTTTTATCTGAGATATAATACAACTATAAATATTACGTATTAAAGGATTAGAACGAACGCAAGTGCTGGCTTTTATCCTTTATTATCCGGTATGGTTCAAATCATGGTAACAGTCAATTGGTATAACCAATTGAAAAAAATTCTTGCTAAAAAAGTGTTACCTTGCTTCAAGGCCTTTTGAACTATGCCTACTATCCTTATACAGAATAAGGGTGAGCACATTAATTAAGGTTGGCGAGAATTATAAATATAAATGGTGAATGGCTCTATAAATTCACATACCTCATTCACAATCTACAAATTATGGATATAACACTATTTTCGCACAATCTCCGTATAAAATTACTCAATCACCGCAATCATTAAACAACGTTGTGTAAAACTTCCTAAACAGTGGACACTTATTGGACACCGTTTGCGGATTAAGATATTCGATTAGCAACAAAGGGGTGTGGATTGCCTTTGAATACTTGCTACTCCCATAGATTTTAGCGGCTTCAACCAATCGTTCAAAGGCGCATTCCCATGTTCACAGTTAAGTACAACGAATTACGTGGATAAACGAATTAAAACTTGGCCTATCCGGGATGTTTCTCAATCCAATCCCATCAAAAAGTGAACTTATCTTTCGTAGCCATTTTTAAAACCAAGCCATCCACGTCTAACTAATCAAAGCTCAAAATGTCTTATTCGTTTATCCACGTAATTCGTTGTACTCAAGAGAGAGAAACTGATATTAATAATGACCATTTTGGGGTGAATGCGCCTTCGTTCATAGAGTTTGTCTTGGCAGGCACCTTTTATCGACTCATAATGACTAAAATATTCTGGCACGTCAAAGGGGACTTTTGAGTGCTGAGCCACCACATAGCGGAATGATGTTGACGAAAAATCCACACTACCATGGCCATCCTCCAACATCGGGATCACCGACTCGATAAAGATCACCGAGTTGCCATCCGTCTTCGATTTTATCCGATAATTGGTTTTGTGAGAGTGGTTTGATCGTAAAGTGACTTTGGCCTTGCCGCTCAAAACGAAGAACATTTGTCACACAATCCGTAAAGTAATCAAGCAAATCAGGACTATGGGTACTCACAATTACTTGCGTTTTGTCGGCTGCGTTTTCAGTTATTTAATTTTTGTTATGGAGTCGGCCAACTTTAGTTTGGCTGGGTGGACCAAACTAAAGTTTGGATTCCTCAAATTTGCGTCAATGCTTGCAAAAACGCCTGATTTTCTTCGGGTGTGCCCACCGTCACTCGTAGGCAATTATCTAACAAGGGGTGACTACCGTGTAAGCCTTTTATCAAAACACCTTGATTTTTCAATTCATCAAACACAGCTTGTGCGTCTGCCACCCGAAACAAGATGAAATTCGCTTGACTTGCCCAAGCCTGTACACCCTCAATTGTGTTGAGGCGTTCCAGTAAATTCGCCCTATCCGCCCTAATTTGCAGCGTTTGTTTTTCTAACACCGTGTAATGTTGCAACGCAAATATCGCGCTGAGTTGGGATAACACGTTGATATTATAAGGTAAGCGGGTTTTTTCAATCTGTTCTAACCATTCGTGCGGCCCCGCCAGTAAGCCTAGCCGTAAACCCGCCAGCCCTAACTTGGAAACGGTACGCATCACCAACAAGTTGGGATATTCACCTAAACGCGACATAAATGTGTTATCCGCAAACGGTGCATAAGCTTCATCAATAACCACAATACCATGACTGGTTTCTATGATCGCTTCTATGTCTAAAACATCAAACGCATTACCGGTAGGATTATTGGGATAGGCTAAAAATACTAATGCTGGTTGATAAGTTTCAATGGCTTCTAGCATCGCAAACATATCCAACGTGAAATTATCGGCTTGCAAAGGCACACCGATATATTGCATACCGACAACTTGCGCGATTAAGCGATACATCACAAAGCTTGGCTCCGGCGCAAGTAATATCCGCCCTTCCCCATTTAAGGTTAGGGCTAACATTTGGATTAATTCATCAGAACCGTTGCCGAGAATCATGTCCATCGTGTCGGGGACTTGCATGATGGCACGTAACTGTTGTTTGACTTCGCGCGCGGCCGGATCGGGATAACGGTTGAGGGGGGCGGTACGCAAGACGTTGATCCATTCTTCAACCAGTGCGGTATCCCACTGATAAGGATTTTCCATTGCGTCCAGTTTGATGGTATCACCGGGATCAGGGACGTGATAGGCGGAAAGTTGTTGAATTTCTGGACGTATCCAGTCATTGATAGATTTATTCATAGTTATTTAATTTATCAAGAACTACAAGGATTGCTTATAAGAAAGGATTTTAAAACCGTAATAACTACAAGGATGGCTTATAAAAAAGGATTTTAAAACCGTAATAACTACAAGGATGGCTTATAAGAAAGGATTTATCATAAAGGATATTAACTTTAATCACCATGCGACCCAATTGTACAAGGTTCGCCTGAAACGAATGAGAGACAACCCTATCGTACAAGTGAACCTTGTACTCCTGAGATATAAGAAATCCCTTTACAAGCCAATCCTTTCTTATAAGCAATCCTTGTAGTTATTATAACGCTTTGTCGTTATTCACCCTTAATCCGATATTCAGCTGACTGTGCATGGGCGTGTAAACCTTCGCCATAAGCGAGAATCGAAGCCGTTTGCCCCAAAGTATGCGCCCCCTGTTCAGTACACATAATAAGCGATGAACGTTTTTGAAAATCATACACACCCAGCGGCGAAGAAAATCGGGCGGTGCGCGAGGTGGGTAGGACATGATTGGGGCCGGCACAATAATCGCCTAAGGCCTCGGCCGTGTAACGCCCCATGAAAATAGCACCTGCATGACGGACTTTCGATACATACGCTTGCGGGTTTTCAATGGATAACTCCAGATGCTCCGGCGCGATAAAGTTAGCGACTTCAATGGCTTCATCCAAATCCTTGACTTGTATTAACGCACCTTTATTGGTTAATGAAGTGCTAATAATCTCAGCGCGTGGCATTTTGCCAATCAGGCGGTTCATGCTGTGTTGCACGGTGCCCAAAAAGCCAGCATCGGGACTGATTAAAATGGCACGCGCATCCTCGTCGTGTTCTGCTTGCGAGAATAAATCCATCGCAATCCAGTCTGGATTAGTTTGCCCATCACAAATCACCAAAATTTCTGAAGGCCCCGCAATCATGTCGATGCCTACTGTGCCAAATACCATGCTTTTAGCAGTGGCTACATAAATATTGCCCGGCCCGACGATTTTATCAACTTTGGGCACTGTTGCCGTTCCATAAGCGAGTGCTGCAATCGCCTGCGCCCCACCGACACTAAATACTTTATCAACACCGGCAATCGCCGCGGCCGCTAATACCATGTCATTCAAGACGTTATCGGGTGCCGGCACCACCATGATGATTTCGTCTACCTCTGCCACTTTGGCAGGTATCGCATTCATCAGTAATGAAGACGGATAAGCGGCTTTGCCACCGGGGACATATAAACCCACCTTAGAAAGCGGGGTGATTTGTTGCCCCAACATTGTGCCATCAGCTTCGGTATATTGCCAAGAGGCTTGCTTTTGACGTTCGTGATAATTGCGAATACGCTCGGCCGCTTGTTCCAACGCTTGGCGTTGGGTTTTGTCCAAATTGTTTAAAGCGTTTTGCAAGCTTGCATCGGAGATCATCAGTTCTTGCGCGTCTTGTACTTGTCGGCGATCAAACTGGCGAGTGTAATCAAGCAGGGCAGTATCACCATTGCGACGTACATTTTGCAAAATCTCGCGTACCGTTTGCGTGACGCTCTCATCTGACAGGGTATCCCATGCCAACAAATGATTGAGTCGTGACCAAAAATCATTCTCTGAAGTGGTTAAATGTTGTACTTCTAACATATTTAATTATTCTCTTATTGTAATACCTTCGCCAATGAAAAAAATTTGTTGAACCGGATTGATAAGATTAACAGATTAACAATATTTAAAAACTGTGAGCATTCTTCACAAGAGCAAAGTGAATTTAAGATATTAATCACTTTTTAACTTACTTTATCAGGAGTACAAGGCGAACCTTGTACGAAAAAACGAACTTTATCAGGAGTACAAGGCGAACCTTGTACGAAAAAACGATCTGATGATTGAAATGTGACTTTGTCAAGTTAATGACAGACAAGAACTTATCACCTATCAGTTTATCAAAAATAGTACAACGTTTCGTAAGTTGGGGTGGGTTATAAAAAACGGATAGATGGTAAGCAGACCAGAAAAATCCTGTCAATCCTTTAATTCGTGTAATCCGGTTCAAAATCCTTTGGTAAATAATTATTATAAAGCTCACTCATTAACTCAAATGGTGAGTCAACTTCTGAAACTCAAAGTTAACGGATACTATCCCTAAGAAGGGATAGCATCCGTTTCGTTACGTTATTTTTATGAAAAACTATAGCTCCAGCCACATTTCCCGAAATAACGGTACACAATAAGTATACTGCTTTTTGTCGCGCCGAATAATAAACGCCAATTCCAGACGTTTAAGTGATTGCTTTAATTGTTCATGGCTATAAACATATTCGCGCTCGTCAAGTACTTGCGTCACGTCAGATAACTTAAATGTACCAGTTTCCACAGTCGCTTCAATAATAACATTCTCTAAATCATTCTTACTTTTGCCCCAAGCCAAAGCAGTTTGTACTGCTTCACTGTGCAAAGCCAGGGTGACATCTTCAGCGTTTAACACTCGCCTTTCATCAGCCAAGTTTTTCAACATATTATCGCAAACAGTCGCAATCAAATTTGCCCGCTGCCCGGTGGCGGTTATGATTTGTTCCACTAATTTATCATCAGCATAGTGAATGCCCAACATTGCCATCGGTTTTGTGGCTAATTCCCGACAGGCTTTTAATTCTAACGCCTCGACAATCACCGGCTCACCAAAATTTTTCACCGGGGAAACATAATCTAGCACTGCAGCCTCATACAAGTACCAAAATCCAGCCAAAATAAAATAACACCGCCCTTCTTCACTGAGTGTGCGAAAACGACTTAACATTGGATAACCATTAGCCATTTCATCACGGATAAATAAATCCGCCTCGTCAACTAACAATAAACGTGTTTTATCAGCCGGTAAATTGGCTAATTGTTCTTCGATCTCCCGTGAATCAGCCTTATGCAGACAAACACAGTCTATCTTGGGATGATTTTTATAACGCCGTTCTATTTTGTTCAATAAGCTGCTTTTTCCCATCTGTCTACTGCCAATTACCAAATAGTTTCTGGGCTCACGATTGAGAATTTGTACCAAAATTTTATCGCGCCCAAAAAAAGCACTGTCTTTAGTCACGCCACCACCAGTTTGGTAGGGGGATATGTGCGTGATGCTCAATTGGTTGGCTAACAAACTGACAAACACGTCAATTGGGTGAGGTGATAACAACAAATTCGTCAATTCTCGGCTATCAGGTACCACCCATAAATTGGTGCGATATTCTCCGTAAGGGCGTAAAGCCGCTTGTTGGGGTTGGCTCTAAACTAATAACCATCGTGGTTTTAGAATTTATGTCATTTTGTGGTAACCGCATAATAACTTCAGCCGCTGGTAAATCAGCATTGGGAAAATAGACAACACAACTAGGAAAATTGAGTGGAAATGCCTGGCTTAATTGTAAATCAAATAGTTCTTTATTATCAGTCATTTGTGGCGTAGCACTTAATCTGTTTACCAACAACTCGTAACGTGCCTTATTTGGCATACTGACAAAAAAATCAATCGCTTCATCTAACCATTTGAGATGTGAACCGATACTTGATAAAACCGTGCCAAGTCGGCGCGTCCGTTGTAATAATTGTTTGGCTTTAGGCAGTTGCTCTAACGGTAGAGTTAATAATTGCTGACTGTCAGTAGACAACGTTTGTACCAGCGGGTGACGATATAAACGTAGGTAATACAACACAATGCCAAGCACTACCACTAAAACGCTCAATAAAACATAGCCATACCAAAGAAACGTCGGCAGTTCAATCGGTTGTGGCTCAAAATCCCATTCATGGATAGGATGTTGAATTTTAATCGCTTTTAAAAAAACACGAGTGTTTTCATCAAATTTGTTCTGTGGAATGTTATTGGACACAGAAAAAGACAAATTCACCGTTTGCCCCGCTGCTATCAGATCACGAGTGACTCTATTGTCCAACGGCTGATTGTCAATACGCGCTGTAAATTCCGTCTTTGATAATGCCTGCTTCCCTTCATTGTTAATTGTTATTACCAATGCGCTTTGATGGTTTTCTGTCACCAAACTGGCTTTTTGTAGCGTCAAGACAGGTGTGTGCGTGCGTACTGGAATGCTAAGCGCAATCGGATCTGCATTGGCACGGGTAATTGATAACGCTAACGTTGTGTCTTGACTTTGCGGTTTTTCGTAGGTTGCCCAGCCACTCACTTTGACTGGCAAAGTCATTCTTTTATTGGGTTTTAAGACGAGATGCGTTTTAGGCGGATAAAAAACCAATGGATGATTTTGTTTATCAGTGTGTACCACATTGAGCCAATATATCGGTGCTGCGCCTTTATTATGTATTGTTAATGTGAAAGATAACGGTTTATCATAAGCCAGTTCTAAGGAAGCTGGCAAGGATTCTACAACCAATGGCTCATCCGCACCAGGCTCGGCATCGGCAACATAAAGCGAGTCTGGTAGCACCGGTTGGATATGCCCCCCTAATTGTTTATGCACCAATAAGGTACCATCATCAACACGCCAACAACGTTGCGTAGGCATAAGACAACTAACCCAGGTTTCTCTGGCTCCCCCAATCATCACTTGTCGTAATTCGCCGGTTTTCAGATCCCACAAGCGTACTGTGCTGTCTGTGGAACTGGAGGCTAATGTATTACCGTCAAAACTAAAAGCCACCGCAGTCACAACCTGAGAATGCGCATCTAACCGTTTGATTTATTGCGCTAATGCTATATCCCACAAGCGCACGGTTTTATCCCGCGAGCCGGAAGCCAACATTTTACCGTCGGGACTAAAAGCCACTGTTGTCACATGGTTAGAATGCCCCATCAAGCGTTTAATTTCTTCGCCTGATTGCACATCCCATACGCGCACCGTCTTATCCCAGGAACTTGACGCTAATCGCTTGCCGTCCGGACTAAAAGCCACGGCCGTGACAAAGTGAGAATGCCCAGTCAATTGTTTGATTTCCTGAGCAGATTGCACATTCCACAAGCGTATGCTGTGATCATCAGAACCAGACGCTAAAATGTTACCATTGGGACTAAAAGCCAGTGCATAGACATGGTTAGAATGCCCGTATAACCCTTTTATTTCTTTGGCGACATTTGTGTTTGAGGGTGAAACATCCCACAAGCGCACGGTGGGGTATGGTAAATCAGAACGGGTGGGATAGCGTGAACCGGCCGCTAAAAGTTGGCCATCAGGGCTAAACGCAATCACATTGATTTCTTCAGAATGTCCGTCTAACTGTTTGAGTTTTTGCCCAGAGTGTGCATCTAATAAGTGTATTGTTTTGTCCTCAGCCCCCAAAGCCAAGATGTTACCGTCAGGACTAAAAGCGAGGGTTTTGATATGGCGATAATTCTCCGCCAATCGTGTCATGGCTTGCCCAGAAGTTTTGTGCCATAAAATAACACCATGCTCATCTGAACCGGCCGCTAATGTGTTGTTGTCCGAACTGAAAGCAATGGCATTGACTGCGCTAGAATGTCCTTCAAAACGTTGAACTTCTTGATTTGATTGCACATCCCACAAACGCACTGTCTTATCCCACGAACCGGATGCTAACAGTTTGCCATTTGGACTGAAAACCACTGTTGTCACATTATTAGCGTGTCCAGATAACTCTTTGATTTGTTTGCCTAATTGTAAATTCCACAAACGTATGGTGGTGTCCATAGAGCCCGACACCAATGTTTTACCGTTTGGACTGAAATCCACTGTATTAACATTGTGGGTATGCCCTTCAAAGGGAACTGGAATTTCTTTACCTGATTGCACATCCCACCAGCGCACGGTTTTATCCCATGAAGCTGAAGCCAAAGTTTTGCCATCCGGGCTGAATGTGACGGCATTAACCGAGTCAGTATGTCCCTTCAATTGGATTTTATGACCAGATCGTACATCCCACACATACACGATGGTATCACTCCCCCCGGAAGCCAAGTGTTTACCGTCTGGACTAAAGGCGACGGTATTGACAGAGGCTAAATGTCCCTCTAAGGGTTTAACGACTTGCCATAAGGATATATCCCATGACAAATCCCATAAGTACACAGTGCCATCAACGGCACTTGATGCCAACGTCTTACCATCTGGACTAAAAGCCACCGCCATCACGTCATCAGAATGTTCCGCCAACCGTTTTATTTTTTGCCCTGATTGTACATGCCATATATACACGGAATCGTCACTGGTGCCCGCCGCTAGAATTTTGCCATCAGCACTGAAGGCGACGGCATTAACCACTTCATCCGCTTGATTTCTCTGCCTGAATGTATATCCCATAAATAAACGGTATCATCAAAACTTGATGCCAAGATTTTGCCATCTGGGCTAAAGTCCACGGCTGAAACTGGCTTGCGAGGCATGATGTTGGCAAGTAAAGCGTTAATATTGTCAAATTGTTCTCCCTGTGGTAATAAGGGCGGTTGTAAGTTGGCTGCTAATGTGCTTGCACTGTAAAGTAGTGCGTATAAAAATAGGGGTAATATATGTGTGTTCATAGGCAATAACTACAAGGACCATAACTACAAGGAGCATAACTACAAGGATTGTATATAATAAAGGATTGGATCGTGCCAGTTTTTAGAGCAATGTCATTAGAACCATAACTATAAGGACCATAACTACAAGGATTGGATCGGGGCCGTTTTTAGCTCAATGCCATTAGAACCATAACTACAAGGATTGTATATAATAAAGGATTGGATCGTGCCAGTTTTTAGAGCAATGTCATTAGAACCATAACTATAAGGACCATAACTACAAGGATTGTATATAATAAAGGGTTGGATATAATGGCACGCACGATAGAAATTTTGGTTGTGCAAGAACAGCCAGGGGCGTTGTCACGGGCGTAGATAAGACAGAACAGCCAGGGGCGTTGCCACGGGCGTAGATAATACGCCCCGTTGGGGCTTTAAAACTTAGCCCCAACGGGGCGAAATTAATTAATATAGCCAGGGGCAACGCCCCTGGATTTTTTGACTTCCAGTGGTGTTAACTTCACACCACCGTTAAAACGTTTAAATAACCCGAGGCATCGCAGTTTTCTGGCTTTAGCCGGCGCACAAATCACATTAGATGCTTGGAACAAAGGCGAAGATTTTCCACTAGAAAATGATGGTATTTTAACCGCCAATGAAATCAGTAGCTTGAACCTCAATGGCACCTGGTTAACCATGTTTTCAGCCTGTGAAACTGGGCGGGGAGAAGGACGTGTTGGTGAGGGTGTATTAGGTTTACGACGGGGATTTGTCCGAGCCGGTACCCAAAATCTGCTAATGACGTTGTGGTCGGTTAAAGACAACCTCGAAGAAATTCGTCAGTTTGAACGCGAGTTTTATCAACGTGCTATGACCAGTAAAAACGCGCCGAAAGCACTGAATGATGTGCAGCGTCAATGGCTTCCTCAAATATGGGAAGACGGTGGAGTACTGGACGATGTGGAGCCACTGCTTGATGCAGTACGTCTGATTGGGCCTTTTGTGATGTCATTCCAAGGAACGCTTGGGCAAGATTAAGTACAACGGATTTGGGGATTAAACTGTTCATCCCGAATTTTGGGTTTAACTTGACAATGTCACATTATCAGAAGTACAGGACGAACCTTGTATAGATTTTTCAGGAGTACAAGGCGAACCTTGTATAGATTTTTCAGGAGTACAAGGCGAACCTTGTATAGATTTTTCAGGAGTACAAGGCGAACCTTGTATAGATTTTTCAGGAGTACAAGGCGAACCTTGTACGAAACCGGGCGTGAGGATTGAAAAATTATGAAAAAATTGATATTTTCCGAATTATCACAATACAAATTAACTTGACAATGTCACATTTCAATCATTACGCCGTTTTTTTCGTACAAGGTTCGCCTTGTACTCCTGATAAATCATGCCCGATTTCGTACAAGGTTCGCCTTGTACTCCTGATAAATCATGCCCGATTTCGTACAAGGTTCGCTTTGTAGCCCTGATAAATAACGCCATGTTTCGTGCAAGGTTCGCCTGAAACGAATGATAATCTGACATTGTCAAATATAGAATAGCAAATGATAGGGGGATTACTGTTCACTGATAACTGTTCACTGATAACTGTTTGGCAGGGAAAATTATGAAAAAATTGATATTCTCCGAATTATCACAAGACAAATTAGGTCAAATCGCCAAAATTGAGGAAAACGGTGTCGTGTTAGAGAGATGGAACCAAATGCAATCCGAATGCACTGCTCAAGAACAAGAACAGATTAATTTGATTCAATCTCATCTTACCACCTACCGACTGGCTTTGATGAATGAAGCAACCATTTATGCAAGGGCTATTTATCCCCTGCTTGTGTTAGCAGAAAGAGAAAATATTCAGGCATGGGCACAAGTCACTTTGAATGCCGTCTATCCCCATTTTGAATTGGGCGGCATTATCGACGGCGTGTTGGGAAACTGCGCGTCGGGAACAATAAGCACTCCCTATTTAGTGGTTGTGGAAGCCAAACGAGGACTCGAAGCAGAAAATCCTCAATATCAACTCTATGGAGAAATGTTAGTTGCAGCGTGGTTAAATTGGCAAAAACAGGCGAATAAAACGGCACAAGAAATTTATGGTTGCTATACCATCAGTGACACTTGGACATTTATGCATGGTATTGTCAGGGAATTTGAGGCCGACTATCCAGTCATGGTCGTCGAATCTTCCAAAGAATACATTCAAAGAAATGAAGCTCAAACAATACTTCAGATACTTAAGTTCATTTCTAACACTTTATTCCCCAAAAAGAAGGAATAGCATCTGTTGCGACTGGTAACGGATGCTATCCCTTTCTGGGATAGTATCCGTCGTTGTGACAACAGATACTATCCCCAGAAAAGAAGGGATAGCATCTGTCGCGAACGTCCACTATCTTGAATTTTTCAAGTAGTCCTCTAATTTAGCTTGAATCTCATTGGAGTATGCCGTTAACTGTTCGTTGTATTGGCATTTCATTTCTTGGAACTCAGTGGGTGGCACTTCCTTTTTCCCTTTCCATTGCCCCGGCGCATATTGTCCATCAACAATTGTCGTCAATTCCATTTTCCCATAAGTTTCAACAAAATCCTCTTCTTTGAGGACTTCTTTATTGATATAAACAATTGAAAAGTCTCTGGAAAGTGGAAAATGTTCATCTGACTGAACACAGTCACCGCACTTTTCTTGGTATGTGGTTTTCAGAAACTGTTCCAGACTTTCAAATGCGCTGTCGCTGCCTTTGAGTACCAAATCAAAATACGGTGGATCTATTTTGGCACAAAGATCGTCCACAATGGTTTGGTTGGATTGTTCGTCAGTCGCTGTCGGTAAACGATCTTTGGCTTGCTTACGCTGTTTGACTTTTCTGACCAACGGAGATGTTTTTAACTTCAAAATCCACATTTTGTCGTTATTTGTAACGCGAATATCCCGATAAGGATGTTTACTCTTGCTGCCGCAAGGATGTTTTTTCTGGCGGCCTTTGTTCTGGCGGCCTTTTTCAGGGCATTGAAGGATTTCGATAGGCTTGTAACTTTTCAGTAACTTATCAATGCACTTATTGGCCTCTTTGCACTTGTAACTTTTGAATTTGGTATTCACAATGACGCGCAATAGCCCCGGAATATAATCGTCGGCAATAGCACTTTCTGCCCCTAAGAACATCAAAATAAACGCCGCAATACCCGCAAGTATTTGGGCGGCAATGGATTTACGAATATGTACCATCCAGTTCTCCTTTGTTAATTAAAAAAACACCCACCGCTTGTGAGGGAAGTCGCGCTATATTGTTAAATAGATGATTTGACCTGTCAAGACATTTCAAAGAAATACATAACTACAAGGATTGGTTATAAAAAAGGATTACCGTCATAACGGCTAGGATTACTTATAAAAGTGTTGTATTTTCAGAGTTTTGTTTCATCCAAGCAATCCTTATCGTTATTGATTATAATTTCATTGCAAAAAACTTGTTAGGGACGAGGCAACAAATAACTTACGCAATAAACGGCGACAGATACTATCCCTTTGGAGGGATAGCATCTGTCTCGTGTATATTAGCCTTGCCTTTTTAACCATTCACACACCTGTTGTCGGATATCTGGCTCTTGTTTAAATGGCAGAAATAATTGCCAAAGATCGTCAGATTGGCTTAACTCTTCAGGGTAATCCGCCATCACATCCCTAAGCGGAAAATCTCGTTGGAACGCCAAACACTTATTTAATAATTGTGGATGCCCGCCGCTGACTTCTAACAGTTTATTCACTAAGCCCTCATTTAACGGCACTTCTTTAAAACGGTGTTCACACCACGCCTTGACTTCTGCACTGCCTAATTCAGGCCAATGTTCAACTTCAGCAAAATTTAACAGCGATAAACTACCGTTTTGGTATTTCAAAGCGGCCAATTTTTCACCACCACAGAGCATCACATGAAAACGATTAGGATAAGTCTCACTGATATTCCGTATTATGCTGGCTAAGTGTTTACCGAGCGATGGCACACCTTGTTCAAAACGGCTCACTAATAAAAACAACTGGTTTGTTTTTTCTACCCGCTCCTTGAGAATTTTTTCAAAGTCATAGTCCTTTTTAACACATTCCATTTCGCATTGTTTACCCAAATGTGCAAAGTAACTATCAGAATCCACCGTTAAACTGGCTGGCGGATGGATATGTAACACATTTTTTGGCAAATAAATCTGTTTTGCTCTGGCTAAGATGGCGTTTCGACAAGGAGGCTCATCCCAATTGGCTTGGGTTAATAACAACATGACAGGATAAGGATTAACTTGCGATAACCTTATAAAAAGCCTTTGTATATAGTCAACAAAAATCGCCTCGGCTAAATCCCCACTCAGGACATACTCTTCATAAAATCCCGCAGCTGTTAGAAATTTTTTGGTTTCTTCGTCTGTCAATCGCAAATAATCAGCACAAGCAACAACTTTGTCATGATTTTTTTTATTCGGCAAAGAACCGCTTTTCCAGTTTCCTATGGTAAGACGATCTACATCAATTTTTTGAGCAACATCATTGTTACTGGCTCTGATACGAAGCATATGGTCATTAAGTAATTTTGCAAATTTAGGCATTATTACAAGTGAACTCCAGTCAGTAAATAGATAAAAATGTTAATAGGTTTTTCAGATAATTTTAATCGCGCTTAACAATTTTGTTTAGTCCTCAAATGATTTGATGCCATTTTTGTTAAATATTGTTTAATTTTAATGAATTGCATTGCACTCAACAAATTGGCCTATTTTCAAATTTTGTCGAGGTGACATAATACGCTGCCATCAAAGTGATGAAAACCGGGATGCTTTTTGTACGCATTTTGTTGGCATTGATTTTTGTCGCGGGCTTTTAAGAATAAAGAGGCGCCTAACAAATTTTTCAGAACTTTTAACTTCAATAACCACCCCGTTTTTTCGTACAAGGTTCGCCTTGTACTCCTGTTTACAACATTGTCAAGTTAAAAAAGAACGTGAAAATAAGAGAGCCGTAGAGAGAAATCAAGTTTTTTCTCAAAATCTTCTCCCCTTCGTTGCGGGGATTGGTTTATTTTCATCCTAAAGGGGTATTTTATTGAGCCGCAACTCCGTTAATATTAGCTCCGAAGAGTCAATAGTCCAAAATGTTAAGTGCTTTGAAGAGTCAATAGTCCAAAATGTTAAGTAAAATTCCGATTTGTTTCCGTTTATCAACCTGATATTTAGCATCCCGTCGAAGGGTCAATGCCATCAAGTTAACCAAAGCGAGATGCAGGAGTCCAAGATTTATTTTGGTACTTGTACCCGTTGCGCCAAAATTTGGACTCCAGAGCTATTCTTAATGGCAGTGCGCTGACTGCATTGTTGAACCAAGACAATTTTGCGGTAACTAAAGATGGTAAATCGTAAACCATTTGTGACTTGGTATTATGTTAGTAAAGAGAGGTTGTTATGAGAAAAAAAGTAAGTAATCAGAAGTGGGGCAACCACAAGGGATTGCCCCTACGCGGTGCCATGTAGGGGCAATCCCCCGCGCAAGCCCTTTGCGGTAAAATACCGGTTTATTTGTGCTTCAGTACTTAATATGATAATTGATAATTGAAAAAGGAGTCACAGATGAGGGATATCACTAATGTGAAGTTAATTTACTTTAAGGGCTTTCTGTTTCTGCTTAGCGGTATATTGTCCTCAGTGCTAATCCTTCTTGAATATCCTACCTTGAAGATGGCTCTGCTGCTTATGGTGGCTATTTGGTGTTTTGCTCGATTTTACTATTTCGCTTTCTACGTGATTGAGCACTATGTTGATAGCAGCTATAAGTTTTCTGGCCTTTGGTCGTTTGCCCAGTATGTGCTACGCAGACGGAAGCGGGGAGATCAGGGAGATTGAGAAATGATGAACAGAGAGAGGCTGTGGCAGCGGTTATCGCGTACTATGGCGATAAACCGTCTCAATGGTTGACGTGATTTTGAAAAGGGCTGTAGCAAAGGATTGTTTCTACAATATATAATGGGCATGTAGGGGCAATCCTTTATGGTTGCCCCCAACATTTTTGAAGGTGCCTTAACTTGACACATTTCAATCAGAACCCAGTTTTTTCGTACAAGGTTCGCCTTGTACTCCTTTAAAACCCCGTTTTTTTCGTACAAGGTTCGCCTTGTACGCCTGATAATGTGAAGGTTAGGAGGAATTTTCTAGCATCATCAGTCAACCGAAACCTTATCAGGTGGCGGTTTCAAATCCTTAAAAGTCTCGTCGCGCAACCCAACTAAAACACTGTCTCCAGAAGGTGCCACTCGCAATTCTCCGTAACGGGCATTGTCATAGTATTCTGCATGTCCTTCTTGAAAGAAAAAGGACTCCGCACCTAGTCGAATTCCGCGCCCCCGTTTGCGAAAGCGAAGCAGAATTTCGTCCATCTGTAGCGGTGTTACATCGTCATAAATCCTTTTAAATTTAGCAACTTGGTTTTCATTTCGTTCTATTACCAAATAACCATCCTTTTCGGTATCGCTTAATTCAGGTAAATCGGCAATCTTGTAACGCAGTATCATATAATCCCCCTGTATTAAGGAACGGGGATCAACGGGCGCAAGTTCTAACAACACTGTTGTTCCTTCAGCAAGTAAGTGTTCTTTGTTATAAATTTCATAATTCACCAGTGCCAGCACAATCACTGCCACCGCTAAAACGAGTAGACGATACATGTTATTTTCCTTCAGTTATCAGTTATCAACAAATCCGTAAAATCCTTCAATGCGTTGTACTTACCAATCCGTAAAATCCGGAAAGAAGCTGTACTTAGTTATCAACAAATCCATCAAATCCGTCAATCCGTTGATTTTACGGATACTATCCCTAAGAAGGGATAGCATCCGTTTGGACATCAGCATCCGTCAAATCACCAATCCGTGAAATCCGGAAAGAAGTTGTACTGGTTATCAACCAATCCGTAAAATCCGGAAAGAAGTTGTACTTAGTTATCAACAAATCCGTCAATCCGTTGATTTTACGGATACTATCCCTAAGAAGGGATAGCATCCGTTTGGACATCAGCATCCGTCAAATCACCAATCCGTGAAATCCTTCAATGCGTTGTACTGGTTATCAACCAATCCGTGAAATCCTTCAATGCGCTGTACTGGTTATCAACCAATCCGTAAAATCCGGAAAGAAGTTGTACTTACCAATCCGTGAAATCCGGAAAGAAGTTGTACTGGTTATCAACAAATCCATCAAATCCGTCAATCCGTTTACGGATACTATCCCTAAGAAGGGATAGCATCCGTTTGGACATCAGCATCCGTCAAATCACTACGCTTTAGCGGATTTCGCGGCCTAAAGGATCGTTTCCTTCAACAGCGACCGAAATAGATGACAGATGACGCATTATTAAACGCAACCCCAATAACATCAACCCCGCGCTGATAAGTGTTATCGACTTCATCAATAAAGTAATATTCAAATAATAATAGTAACTGCTCAAAAAGACGGTGAGAAAAACGAGGGCAAGTCCCATCAAAACGCGATTGCCTCGCTGGAAACCCAACAACAGTATAATAATAGCGGCTATGATGCCGGGACTTTGATAGAGCAATATGCCCATTAACACAGTGGCTGCAAAAATTGCATAGCTCTGAGGAGAGAAAATCATGATCTCATTCGTGTGCAGAAGATGATATTCCAGTGCCAGTAGTATCCCCGTTAAGCCCACGGTTGAGTACCACCAATGGGTGGATGGAATGAACTCAACTTCCGGTAATATAGATAGGAGCAATACCATTTGTAATGCAACCACAAAACTATATCCCAAAGGCTGATACAATGTCTTCATCATCTCATCCGTCAGGTGGCGAGCTTCAACTATCCAGTACCACACCACGCCAACAGCCAGCAGAACGATCAGGACATGGATACCCGGGTGGATGCTGAATCTTTCAAGTAATACCAGTGCTGCCACAGTCGCTATCAAGACGGAGATAAAACGAAGAATGCTATCCCGATAAAAGCTAATCAGCACAATTTCTAGAAACCAGGTTGTTAAGGCGGCGGTTTCTATATCTGTCTCGCTACCAATTCCAACAATAAATAACACTTGCCCCGTTAAATTTAAAGCCAAGGCTAATTGTTTGAGGAATAAGCTGTTTTTCTTAAAATAATGCAATAAACTGGTGCCTATTATTAATAATAGGCCCACGATAATAAGCGAACTCGCACTATCAAGCACTTTTAACAAAACCAGAAAAGTGATAAATGGTATAACAGATATCCAAGCACTGATGGCTATCAAGGCGCTAACAAACCAAGGTGTTGGTGCGGGTTCTGAAGTACGTGTCACAGCCCTAGCAATCTGTGCCTGAGCTTCTGGTTGCAACAAGTTTTGTGTGACCAGATCGTCAAGGACAGTACGCAGTGTTGTCGATTGTTCAGCCATTATTGTGCCTCCTGTTGCCATTTGTTCGCAGTTTGCAATAACCATTTGGTTGCTAAAGCAGCCTGTCCAATAATCACAAGGGCTAAAATTAACCAAGTGAGTATCTCATTATTAGGGAGCAACTTGCCAACCAAGGTGGTAATGACTATTAGCACACCCAATAAGCAACTTGTCAGTAGTAATAAATCATGCCTTCGATAACGGTAATACCATAGGGCTAAAACAGTCACTGCGACATACGATGCCACTGCAACAAAAAACCACGGATTTGCGTGCCAAGCCGTACCTAAATAAAGAATAGCTTGCAAAGTGGGGATAATAAGAGCCGTCAAGGTTGCGCCAAATAGGATCACCCTTAACCAATGATCTCGTAACCAAGCCGCGCCTTGTGTGTATGCATATTCCCAAGCCACGGTTGCGACACCATTTAATAGAAATAAGAGTAAAAACAAGTCGGTACGTTTGTCAGAGTTAGGGGGGCTTATCACTTGTTCCCAGTAGAGAATGAGGCTAAGATTAAGCAATACCAATAACAATAACCACAGGGGGGGGAAACCACTGATGAGTACCCAAGGGATAATCAAAATAGCCCAAGTGAGAAACAGACTAAAATTATCGGCCCCCGTCTGGTAAACTTGACCATAGACTGCCAGCAGTGCGCCAAGCAATACCGCGGCTGCCAGTAAGGCGGTTTGGCTTGAAAGACGATTAATACCTCGCCGCAATGACGCAAACAGTGCCATACCCAACACGCCGGCTTCGAGTACACCAAATTTCGCAAAACGATTCATATCTGCCCAATTGTAGGCAAAGAAAAAGATGATTCCAACGAGTAATAAAGCACTACCAAGCAATAACAACATATTGTCAATAAAACGTCGCCAAGCCCCCGGGTCGGGCACAGTGCCAATCCGACGCAGCGCATATTCTAGGGCATGGTAAGTGAAATGGTTTTCCCGTGCGAGGTGGTAAAGGCGATCAGGGGTGGCAGGACTATCTAATGGATGGATTGGTGTCATAAGCATTCCTTGGTTTTATGGGTAATAGGTCATGGGCATAACGGAAATGGATAATAAAATCGTAACAGCTAAGCCCTGAAAGGGCGAATTATTATAGCCTGGGGCAACGCCCCAGGACTTAATCAAATTCCTAGGACGTTGCCTTAATCAAATTCCCAGGGCGTTGCCCTGGGCTTTAATAAAGCGCCCCGTTGGGGCTGAGTAGTTACATAAAATCAAATTCAATTCCCAGGGCGTTGCCCTGGGCTTTAATAAAGCGCCCCGTTGGGGCTGAGTAGTTACATAAAATCAAATTCAATTCCCAGGGCGTTGCCCTGGGCTTTAATAAAGCGCCCAGAAAGGGCTGAGTAGTTACCTATTTTTAGGGACTTGAGTTTTTATGCGGTGTATTATAAACGAAAAAATAATAATTTTGATTTTTTTCGCCTTTAGGCGATGTGTCATAAGCAAAATATTTAAGGTCATTTTTTGACCATCTCTATAATAAATTTATTAACTAATTAGTTTTTATGACCTATAGACGTTCAGAAATTTAGGGCAAAACCTTCAAGGTTTCCAAAACCTTGAAGGTTTATAACTGAAATTATTTATCTGAAAAACTATATTACCCATTACCCATTACTAATGATGAAAATAACCAATTTACTATTCACTACTATTTTTGTAAGTATACTCGCCACCACAAATCAAGCCATGTCACAAACGGCCGCTAATACTTATGGGCCGATTAAAACCGGTGATATGCTCTGGCATATTGCCGTTATTGTGCGTCCCGCTCGTTCTATCAGTCGCTATCAAGCGATGTTGGCTTTGCTCAAAGCTAATCCTCACGCTTTTCATATACCATGCAATTTAAACACCTTAAAAGTGGGCAAAATCTTATATATACCCTCAGGCGCCGAAATGCAAGCATTGAGCCATGCTGAAGCGGTTAATGAATTTAATCGACAATATCAACAATGGAAAGCTTCTCGTGAACAACGACAACCTATTGTTTGTCCGCAGCCTTTAGCCCCACCCGTCGCTGAGCTAGAGAAACAGCGCCAACCCGTCACTAAAAGCGCATCTATTCCCATAACAAGAATACCGGCAACCCATTTGCCCCATTCCCGAAACGAGGTCGCAAACCCGAATCAAGAAACGACTGAAGCAAGTGAAGTAGCAAACTCGAACCCAGAAACCGCATCGCCACCCTTAACGCCGTCTATTTGGGAGAATGTGCTGGTTTGGTTTTCTACGCCGTTATCTTTGCCAATAATGATTGCTGTGTTGATGACTGTCTTACTGTTTATGGCATTTGTCATTGGTTGGCGATTGCAAAAATATGTCGTTAATCAATCAGTTGCAAACAAAAATCAGTCGCCTGATGCGCCGGTTGAAAAAATGCCTTCGTCACCCGCCAATACTTCAACAATCCATAAACAGCATGACGAGATTGGGGCTAACAATAGCGTTTCTGCGACTGAAATGGCAACCGCTCCTGTCAACCAAAGTAGTGGGATGAAGGAAAAACTTGATAATGTGAGGGCTTATCTCGCAGAAGATGAAGCCCAGATAACTGATAAATTGTTGCGGGAAGT
>Ga0164315_10000989_pt1 | contig 20874 bp, 16 predicted proteins | sample GuaBasSedimGuay6_FD_113737 | JGI IMG/M metagenome (GOLD analysis project Ga0164315, IMG submission 113737) | Subseafloor sediment microbial communities from Guaymas Basin, Gulf of California, Mexico - Guay6, Core 4569-2, 0-3 cm | ecosystem: Environmental > Aquatic > Marine > Hydrothermal vents... | reverse complement strand
GGCTAATCCATAGCATTCGCATTGGACTTTTAGGCATACTTTCGGTGTTCACCTTTACCTTCGACATTTTCGATGCAACGTCCGCATAGTTCGGGATGCCTGGAGTCACTGCCAACTTCTTCGCGATGATGCCAGCAGCGTACGCATTTGGTATATTCACTGGGTCTGGCCTCGACGACGATATCGTGACCCGACTCGAGTCGAACGGGCTCGACTTTTGTCCCGGACAGGGGTGCAAGCCTGGCCTCGGAAGTAATCAGTACAAAGCGCAGCTCATCACTGATGACCTGTAACTGGTCAAGCAGGGCCTGATCGGCGTAAATGGTGACCTCGGCATCGAGGCCCGAGCCGATTTTTCGGTCCTGACGCAGGGTTTCCAGGTTTTTGCTAACCTCGACGCGAACCTGATCGAGCAAATCCCAGACTTCGACTTTGATCGCATCATTTTCGTAGCCAAACAAACCCTCGTACCACTCGGCGGTGAACACACCCAGGTCTTCGCGGTCCCCGGGCATGTTTTCCCAGACCTCGTCCGCGGTAAAACTGAGGATTGGGGCGATCCAGCGCGTCATCGCCTCGTTAACGTGAAACATTGCCGTCTGGCATGATCGGCGGGCTAGCGAATCATGTTGGGTCGTGTATTGCCGGTCCTTGATGACATCAAGATAAAAACCACCCAGGGTTTCCGAGCAAAAATTGTGAATCTTTTGCACGGCGACATGGAATTGATAGTCGTTATAGAGTTGCTGCAGTTCGTGCTGCAAATTATATGCTTGCGCGACAATCCAGCTATCGAGTGCCAGCAGATCGGACGCATCGACCACATCCTTTACTGGATCGAAGCCACTCGTGTTGGCAAGCAGGAAACGCAGGGTATTGCGTATACGGCGGTAAGAATCGGCGGTGCGTTTGAGGATTTCATCCGAAATTGACATTTCACCGGAATAGTCGGTTGCCGCCACCCACAGCCGTAAAATATCAGCGCCTAGCGAATTCATCACCTTGATTGGCGCGACCACGTTGCCGACTGATTTCGACATTTTCATGCCTTTCGAGTCAACCGTAAAACCATGGGTTAACACCTGCCGATAGGGCGCCTTGCCATGCATGGCGCAGGAAGTCAGCAGCGACGATTGAAACCAGCCCCGGTGTTGATCCGAGCCTTCGAGGTACATATCGGCCGGAAAACTAAAGCGATCATCGTTATGTAGCACGCTAAAATGCGTGGTGCCTGAATCGAACCAGACATCGAGTGTGTCGGTAACCTTGAAGTATTGATCGGCATCTTCACCCAGAAAATCTTGCGCGGTCATTGAAAACCATGCCTGAATGCCTTCAGTTTCTATACGCCTGGCGACCTGTTCGATCAGATCGGCGGTATCAGGGTGTAACTCTCCCGATTCCCTGTTGATGAAAATAGTAATCGGCACTCCCCAGAAACGCTGGCGCGAGATACACCAGTCGGGCCGGTTTTCGATCATGCTCTCGATGCGGGCCTGTCCCCAGGACGGTACCCATGCTACCTTTTTAATTTCTGCCAACGCGCACTCGCGCAGACCGGCGCCATCCATGCTGATGAACCATTGAGGTGTTGCGCGAAAAATGATTGGGGTTTTGTGGCGCCAGCAATGCGGGTAACTATGCAGGAATTTTTCTTCGTGTTGTAAATTATGCGCCTGCTTTAATACCTCGATCACATGCTCGTTGGCATTGAACACGTGTTCACCGGCGAAGAACTCGGTGCTCTCGAGAAAACAACCATTGTCGGCAACCGGGTTATAAATTTCGAGGCCGTATTTTTTCCCGAGTATAAAGTCGTCCAGACCGTGGCCCGGTGCGGTATGAACGGCACCCGTGCCCGCTTCGAGGGTAACGTGATCACCCAGTACCAGCAGTGACTCACGCGCGTAAAACGGATGGCGTAATAGATGGTTTTCGAGTAATTCTCCCTTGCCATAGGCGATTACATGGTAGTCGTCGATAGCGTAGCGCGCCATCGCGTCTTTCATTAAATCCTCTGCCAGGAATAACCTTTCCTTGCCATTTATGCCGTCGATCTGAACTACCACGTATTCGTAATTTGGATTCAGCGCAACCGCTAGATTTGCCGGCAGGGTCCAGGGCGTCGTGGTCCAGATTAGTACAGATAGCGGGCCTTCCCCGGGATGACCTGGTGCTATATGTAAAGCGTTGATGAATGCCTCTTCGTCGACAACTGGAAACTTGACGTCGATCGCCGGCGAGGTTTTATCCTTGTAGTCAACTTCTGCTTCGGCCAGGGCAGAGCCGCAATCGGTACACCAGTGCACCGGCTTGTCGCCTCGCTGCAAGTGGCCATTGGCGATAATTTGTCCGAGTGCGCGTACGATATTGGCCTCGGTGTCGTAATTCATGGTCAGATAAGGGTTTTCCCAGTCACCGAGCACACCGAGACGGATGAAATCGATTTTCTGATTTTCGATCTGCTTTTGCGCATAGGTTCGGCAGGCACGGCGAAATTCATCGGCATCGACCTTAACCCCGGCCTTACCAATTTTTTTCTCGACCTGGTGTTCAATCGGCAGGCCGTGGCAGTCCCAGCCCGGCACATAGGGTGCGTCTTCGCCATTCAAGGTGCGTGATTTGACGATCATGTCCTTTAAAATCTTGTTAACCGCGTGGCCTATATGGATGTCACCGTTCGCATAGGGAGGTCCATCGTGAAGTACATAACGTTTTCTGCCTTTTCGAGCGGCACGAATTTTTCCATAGAGATCCTGGTCCTGCCATTTTTGCAGGCGTTCGGGTTCGCGATTGGCGAGATTGCCGCGCATCGGAAACCCGGTATCGGGGAGATTTAATGTAGATTTGTAGTCGGTCACGTAGGTTTTAGTTGCCTGTCTAATTCAATTGTTCAAAGTATCGCCTGGCTTTAACGGTGTCCTGTTCGATATGGAGGCTTAATTCCTCAAGCGACTCAAATTTTTCCTCATCGCGTATCTTGTGTAAAAACTCAACATCGACACAGCAGCCATAAACATCCTGATCAAAATCAAGAATGAAGACTTCGAGGATGGTGTCAACACCATCTACCGTGGGGCGCGTGCCTATACTGGCCACGCCCGGTAGCACGCGATTATCTATACCTTTCACCGATACCGCAAATATTCCTTTAACAATCAGGGTATTATCACCCATTTTTATATTAATAGTCGGAAATCCGAGTTCACGCCCCAGTTTTTTGCCATGTGCGATCTTACCGGACAGTGTATAAGGCCGCCCGAGCAGCTTCGCCGCCTGCTCGAAATCATCACTTTGAATAGATTCACGGATTCTTGTGCTACTGACGCGGCTGTCGTCAATGAGCAATGTATTGGTGTTTTCGACGATAAACCCGTATTTTTCACCGCATTCCTGCAGGAACTGGAAATCGCCGCTGCGATTTTTGCCAAATCTGAAATCGTCACCGATTACGAGGTGTCGAATATTAAGACGATCGACTAAAATTTGTTTAACAAATTCCTCGGCATAGAGATCTGCCAGGGTACGATCAAATTTCAGGCACAACAGGTAGTCAATTTGTTTCGACTTGAGATAGTCGAGTTTTTCACGAAAACGCGCCAGCCGTTTCGGCGCCTGGGCCGGTGCGAAAAACTCGATCGGCTGCGGTTCAAAAATAATCACGATGCTGGGCAATTGATACTCGCTAGCGACCGCTTTTAGCTGCTCCAGGACCTGTTGGTGGCCCCGGTGAATGCCATCAAAATTGCCGATCGTGACCACGCTGGCCGAGAGCGGGCGGGTCAGATTGTGAAGTCCACGAATGAGTTGCATGATGATATTAGATAGCGAAATGATCGCGGCGAAAGCCCATTATCCAGAGCATCAGGGCGTAACACAAGATTGCCGGCACTATCAGGATTGAGAGTTGATAGACGCGCTCAAACCATCTCCACTGGGACCATAGTTCAATATCCGGTGATAACAGCATAATAACCAGCGACATGGCGCAACAGGCGAGCAGAATCCTGAGTAAAGGCAGGCTTAAATCGCCTAATCTTTCGATAATTGCGTCCTTTCTCAGTGTTAAAGCCAGCATCGTCGCATTGAAATAGGCGGAGGCGGTGGTTGCCAGGGCGAGACCGACATGCGGTGCAATAAAATCGGAATCCAGCATCGACACCACAAAAACGACGTTGAGAATCATGTTCAAAATCATTGCCATTATACCGATACGCACCGGGGTCCTGGTATCCTGTCTGGCGTAAAACCCACTGGCGAGAATCTTGATCAATATGAAAGCCGGCAGCCCGAGACTGTAGGCCATTAAACTATAGCCTGCCATCATCGAGTCGCTGTCCGCGAATTCGCCGTACTGGAACAGTGTGGCAAGAATGGGTTGTGACAACAGGAACAGGCCGATTGCCGCTGGTATCGCGATCAACAGGGCGAGCTTTACTGCCCACTGCAGGGTTCGATTGAAATGGGTGGCGCCTTCCTTATAGTGCGCTTCGGAAAGGTTGGGTAAAACCACGGTTGCAAGGGCAATGCCGAATACGCCGAGCGGAAACTCGAGCAAACGATCCGAGTAGTACAGCCATGCGACACTGCCGGAAACCAGGAACGAGGCGATAAAGGTATCGAACAACAGGTTAATCTGCGCCACCGAAGAGCCGAATAATGCCGGGATCATTAGTTTAATAATCTTTTGGACACCTTCATGTTGCCAGCCCCAGGCCGGTTTCGGCAATAATCCCTCGCGATATAAAAACGGTAACTGGAAAAGCAATTGCAGGATACCCGCGAGCAATACCCCCCAGGCCAGTGCCGTGATTGGAGCCTCGAGTAGCGGGCTTAGCCAGATAGCGCAGGCGATCATGCTCAGGTTTAATAGAACCGGGGTAAATGCCGGGACCGCAAAATGTTTCCAGGTATTCAAGATACCGCCGGCCATCGCGGTCAGCGAAATTAACAGGATGTAGGGAAAAGTAATGCGCAGCATCTCTGCGGTCAGATTAAATTTTTCCGGCTGATCGATAAATCCGGCGGCGAATACACTGATTAACAGGGGTGAGGCAAGGACCCCGGCGAGGCTCAGGATCAGTAATATAACCCCCATTGTGCCGGCTACACGATTGATTAAATCACGCGTCTGGGCTTCGCTAAATGCATTGCGGTACTCGGTTAGTACCGGTACAAAAGCGAGTGAAAATGCTCCCTCGGCAAACAATCGACGTAGAAAATTAGGAATTTTAAAGGCAACAAAAAATGCGTCAGCAGCGTCACCCGCGGAAAAAAACCGTGCAATGACGATATCGCGAGCCAAACCGAGAATACGCGACAGCAGGGTCATTGATCCGACCGACAGGGTTGATTTGATTAAGGTGGCCACGGTTGCGCAGGTAGTTAGCTCTAAAAGCGCAGGATTTTAGCATTTAAACCGCTTGCTTATCAGCTATTTCGGGTTGACATGGCCTCGCTCAGTAATGATAATGCGCGCCTGATTTTTTAAAGCCTTATTGAGGAGAAACCCTTGGCTAATTCACCTTCTGCAAAAAAACGTGCTAGTCAGGCCGAACAACGCCGTCAGCGTAATGCCGGTAGCCGTTCGATGATGCGTACCTATCTCAAGGCGACCGTTGCCGCGATCGCATCCGCCGACAAGGCCGCTGCCGAGGCCGCCTACAAAAAAGTGGTGCCGATTCTGGATAGCTCAGCCAACAGTGGATTGATTAGCAGGAACAAGGCCGCTCGCCACAAGAGCCGCATGAACGCGCAAATTAAAGCATTGTAGTAATTCGTTATTCAAGATTTAAGAGAGGCCGGTTGATACCGGCCTTTTTTTTGCCCGGGTTAAAAATCCGGTTCAGCCTGTATTCAGATAGCCTGTACTAAAGTGCGTTCATCGTTCAAAACACCAGGAGATAACGATGAACAGGCGACACGTCAGCAAGATCAGTATTTCACTGCTATCAGCCCTGTTATTAATGGGGTTGGCGGCCAATCCGGCGCAGGCCGATCACAGCGAGCAAACCGATCACACGGATAATGCCAATAACGTAATAGTACCCCTGGCCGTAGGGGTAGTAATAGGGTCGATGCTATATCACGGGCATGGGCATCACTACCAGTACTCGAGACGTCACCACGGCTATTACTCCAGTTATCGTCGACATGGCTACGGTCACCGCGGCTACGGACGCAGTGAATATGGCCACGGCGGTTATGGGCACAGGTCGCATAGTTCCAGCTATGGTGGTTACAGCCGCAGGTCCGCACACGGCGGAAACAAACATCAATCAAAACCCCGGCATCAATCAAAATCCAGGCACTAGCGCCAGGAAGTCCAGGTGATGCAAATCAAAACAGGGTTTTTAGTGGCAGGTCTGTTGTACGGATCCATGATGTCGAGTTATGCGCAGGACGATGCTCAGGTTTCACGTTCGGCAGGTAAACTGGCAGTGGATGACAGTATTGAATTGATGTCTGTTGTGCGGCATCGGCAGCCGGTGTTAAGCCCGGCCCCCGATAGTGCTCAAACCCGTGACATGAACTCCCCGCAGGGCCTCGAGAATCGAACCGGCATGGCTAATCGCTATGATCAACAGTTCTCAGTGTACGATGCCGATGTTTACCTGATGTCTGATCTTGATGGTGATGGTTATCACCACGCCCTCAACGTATTTTTTGATGTGGATGCCGGTTACGACAACGCAACCGTCTACGTCAAGCTGTACCTGAGCCACAATGGTGGGCCCTGGCGTTACTTCTATACTACCGATTTGTTCGACATTTACGCCGATGACTACGAGGACGCCTACGAGGTTGCCACCGAATTACTGGAGGGTTATGTGCCGGGTGACTACGATATTTTAATCGAGGTGTTTAGTCTCGATCATGCCGATATGGTGGCCAGTCAGTTACTCGACCACTTTTATCTTGGCCGGGATGTGCCGCTGGAGGACCTCAGCTGGGATCGTAGCGAAGAATACTATTACGAAGAAGAGTACTTTTACTCCGAAGGCGGTGGCGGCAGTTTTTCATTGCATTACCTACTACTGATTTTACTGGTGGTGATCGCAGCCAGGGGCGCTAGTTCTGTAGCCCCCGAGCAATAACAAGAAGAAGAAAAAGCGCTCCTGCGCTGCGATCTTTTTATATGATGGGTTCGCACCCATCCTATGAATTGAATAAACCTTAGGTGGAACATGTAGGATGGGTGCAACCCATCATCTCAGCCGGTTGGCGGTTAACGCTTCATCGATAATCCAGTCTCGAACCTGTTGTGCAGGCGGTGACAGGGTCGTTCTCTCGGACCAGATCAAATGAAATTCCTCGTCGGTGATCCAGCTATCCGGCAACACCGCAAGTAACAATCCGCGCTCAGTCAGGGGGCTGACGACGTGGCTCCATCCCATCGCAATGCCTTCACCGGACATGGCGGCCTGAATAACCAGTGCATAGTCATTCAAACGTAAGCCCTCGCCATTGTCGACATAATCCAGCCCAAAGGCTTTAAACCAGTCCCGCCATTTGGGTCTGGGACGGAAAGGTTCCTCCAGGTGAATCAGCGCATGATTAAACATATCCGCTACCGATACCGGCATACCGTTGGTTGCGACATAAGACGCACTCGCCACTGGCAGCAACTCCTCTATGGCGATGCATTCTGAATCATATCCCTGCCACTTTCCCCTACCGCGCCGGATGCCGAGCGATACATTTTCATTTTCAAGATCGGAATCTTTATCAACCACCTGCAAACGCAAATCGATATCCGGATAAGAGCTGTGCAAGCGTGAAAGCCTCGGCATGATCCAGTAGTTTGCGAATGCGGTAGATACCGAGAGCGTTACCTGGTCGGTAGGAGATTCCCGGTTTATTTCGAGCGCGGATTGCAAAATGCGACCCAGGCCGAGGGATACGGTGTTGTAAAAGCGTTCCCCGGCAGCGGTTAAGCGCACCTGTCGATGTTGACGATGAAACAGCTTTTGGCCAAGCGAATGTTCCAGTTGGCGCATCGCCAGGCTTACCGCGGGTTGTGATACGCCTAGTTCGCGAGCCGCCCTGGTAAATGACAAAAGGCGGGCACTAACCTCAAATACAAATAAATGGTGCGGTGAGTGAATCAGTTTGCGAAGTTTTTGCATAAATTAAACTTATGTAAATGAGTAAATTATTGATCGGTTACAGGGGTGGTAGCGCTTGCTATACTGCCGCGATGTTATACCGGAGAATTCACCTGTGAGCGAGCAGTATAATGCAGAACCCCGCGGCAGCGCCAGTCGTCGCAGGGGCGCGCGCGGGAAAAAACGCGAACGAAAAACTGTGGTCGCTCCAGCTTATGTAAAAAGGCAGATTCCTTTTTACGAGTTTCTCGGTGAAGAGGGCCTGGTGCGGCTTGAGGAGCAGGCCGAGTGGCTGATTCAGGAAGTCGGGCTAGAATTTCGAGATGATCCGAAGGCCCTGGAAATCTGGAAACAGGCGGGTGCCGATGTCAAGGGCACACGTGTCCGCCTCGACAAAGGCATGGCGCGCGATCTGTGCAAAACCGCACCATCCGAGTTTACCCAGTACGCGCGTAATCCTGCCAGGAATGTGCGTATTGGCGGTAAATCACAGGTATTTGCGCCGGTTTATGGCTCTCCATTTGTTCGGGATCTCGAGGGTGGACGGCGTTATGGTGCCTTTGCAGACTTCGAGAAGCTGGTAAAAATCGTCCACCAGTTACCCAGTTTGCACCATTCTGGGCTGGTCATCGTCGAACCCTGTGATTTACCCGTATCCAAGCGCCACCTCGATATGGTGTATGCGCATATGAAATTTGGCGACAGGCCGCACCTGGGGGCGATCACCGAAAAATCGCGCGCGCAGGACTCGGTTGATATGGCGAGAATATTACATGGCGCTGAATTCATGGAGGAGCATTGTGTGATCATGGGCAATGTCAACACCAATTCTCCCCTGCTTGTCGATCGCGTTGTCACCGAGGCGGCGCAGGTATACTGCGGCGCGAATCAGGGCCTCGTCGTCGCACCCTTTATTCTGGGTGGTGCGATGGGACCGGTAACCACCGCAGCGTCGATTGCGCAAGCCTTTGCCGAGGCGATGATGGTCGGTGCATTTACGCAGCTTGTACGCTCGGGCGCACCATTTATTCTCGGTAATTTCCTGTCTTCGATGAGCCTGCGAACCGGTGCGCCGACCTTCGGTATGCCGGAACCGATAATGTCCAACCTGGTGATCGGTCAACTGGCGCGGCGCCTGGGTGTTCCATTGCGTTGTGGTGGCTCACTCACCGCGTCGAAGCTGGCGGATGCGCAGGCCGCGTTCGAGAGTGCCGATTCGATGCTGTCGACGGTACTGGGTGGTGCGAATTTTGTGCTGCACGCTGCCGGCTGGCTCGAAGGCGGCCTTTGTACCGGCTATGAAAAACTGGTGATCGACGCCGACCGTCTCGGTGCTTACCAGGTCATGTTGGCGGGGCTGCCAATGGATGACAATGCGCTTGCGCGTGACGCTTATTCTGAAGTTGAGCCCGCGGGTCATTTCCTTGGTTGCTCGCATACGATGGCTAACTATGAAACCGCTTATTACGATGCCTTGCTGTCCGACAGTAACAATGTCGAGCAGTGGGAAGAAGAGGGTTCGAAAGATACCGCGCGCCGGGCCTACGAACGCTGGAACCAGTTGTTGAAGGAATATGAAGCGCCGCCGCTGGATGTGGCGAAGGATGAAGAGTTGCAGGAATACGTGGCGAAGCGTAAGGCGGAGATTCCGGATGCGTGGTACTAAATATCCTCACCCTAACCCTCGCGAGACGTCGCACCGCCCAGAGGGAGAGGGGACGATAATACTCCCTCTCCCTTGAGGGAGAGGGCAGGGGTGAGGGGGTTTTTATAAAGCAAAGCTCGGCATGACATCCGGCTGTTTGGTTTTAGCAACATTTTTTTGAGGATCCAATTGTGGAAACACACGCGAAAGTAGTCATCATCGGTGGTGGCGTGGTGGGATGTTCTATTCTTTTTCATCTCGCCAAGTTTGGCTGGAAAGATACCGTATTGCTGGAGCGAAACGAATTGACCTCGGGTTCGTCCTGGCACGCGGCCGGACAGATTCATACTATTTCATCGGATCCGAATATCTCGCGATTACAGGGCTATACGATCAATTTATACAAGGAAATTGAAGAGGTTTCCGGACATTCGGTCGGCATGCATAACACCGGCGGCTTTTACCTGGCCTCGAATAATGACTGGTACGATTATCTGAAAAGAGAGCGATCCAAAGCCCGCTACATGGGGCTCGATCAGGAATTTATTTCGCTCGAAGAAGTCGCGAGGCTGCATCCCCTGATCGACCCGAAACGTTATATTGCAGCCCTGTGGGACCCACTCGACGGTGATATCGACCCTTCCGGCGTGACCTACGCTTATGCCAAGGCGGCAAAGGTTCATGGCGCCAGCTACCATACCCATACAGCGGTCATTGAGACCAACCAGCGGCCGGACGGCAGTTGGGATGTGGTCACCGAGAAAGGCACGATCAATGCCGAGCACATTGTCAACGCAGGTGGTCTGTGGGCGCGAGAAGTCGGTCTTTTATCGGGACTGCATTTGCCGGTGCAGCCGATGGAGCATCATTACCTGATTACCGAGGCGATCCCCGAGATCGAGGCGCGCGAGGAACGTTTGCCGGCTGGTATCGATTATGAAGGCAATATGTACTTTCGCCAGGAGGGCAAGGGTATGTTGCTTGGAACCTACGAACCGATAGCAACGCCCTGGTCGGTAAACGGTACGCCCCAGAATTTCGGTCATGAGTTACTGGAGCCCCAGCTCGATCATATCGCCGAACGCCTGGAACTGGGCTTCGAACGCATACCCGCGCTTGAGAGAGCCGGCATCAAGGATATTATTAACGGTCCTTTTACCTTTGGTCCCGATGGCAACCCGATGATCGGACCGGTACCCGGTATGCGCAACTACTGGACCGCGGTTGGTGTCATGGCAGGATTTTGCCAGGCCGGTGGTGTCGGACTATGCCTGGCCGAATGGATGATCGACGGTGAGCCATCGATCGATGTCTGGGCGATGGATATTGCCCGTTTCGGAGATTATGCCTCACCCGACTATGGCACCATCAAGTCGACCGAAAACTATGAACGCCGTTTTATGCTTACCTTTCCAAATGAAACCCTGCCGGCCGGGCGGCGCCAGAAAACCACTTCGCTATACGATCGGTTGAGCGCCAAAGGCGCGGTCTGGGGTGATGCCTTCGGGCTTGAGAGCGCACTCTGGTTCGCGAATGACCCGGCAGACGCACACGAGGAACCTAGCTTCCGACGTTCGCGCGCGCATGAATATGTCGGCGCGGAAGTCAGGGCGGTTCGAGAAAGTGTGGGTGCTATTGAAATTGCGAATTTCGCCAAGCATCGATTTAAGGGGCCGGGTGCGCGAGCCTTTCTCGAGTATGTAATGGCGGGCAGAATTCCCGCACCTGGCCGTATTTCCCTGACGCCGATGTTGACGCCAAAAGGAAAGTTATACGGGGACTTGACCGTCGCCTGCCTGGATGAGCAGGACTTCCTCATACTGGGTTCCGGGGTTGTGCAGGAAATGCACCGGAGATGGTTCGAAAAATATCGGGCTGACTATGACGTGAATTATTCTAACCAGTCCAGTGAATGGCACGGCATGGCTATTTCGGGACCGAAGTCGCGTGAATTACTGGCGCGTATATGCCGCGATGATGTTTCCTCGGAGGCTTTCAGGTTTCGCGATGTACGTCGTACATTTGTCGGCGGGGTGCCGGCGATACTCAACCGGCTTTCCTTCTCTGGCGAGCTCGGATACGAGATCTATGTAGCCCCCGAATATCAATTGAGGCTTTACGAGTCAATCATCGAGCAGGGTGAAGACCTGGGGCTTAAGCTTTATGGTGCGAGGGCGTTAATGAGTTTGCGCCTGGAGAAAAACTGGGGTGCATGGACGCTGGATTTTCGACCCGACTTTACCGCAGCCGAATCGGGACTAGACGCTTTTATCAACTGGGATAAGGACTTTATTGGTAAACAGGCAGCGCTCGAGGAGCGCGAACGCGGGCCCGGCAAACGCCTGGTGGCAATGACCGTTGATACCACCGATATTGATGTTTGTAATGATGAGGCGATTTTAAAGGATGGTGACTGCGTTGGTTATGTCACCTCCGGCGGTTTTGCGCACCACGTCGGTAAATCGATGGCGTTGGCTTATGTTCCGACTGAACTGGCGCAGGCCGGGACCACACTGGAGGTCGAAATCAATGGTGAAATGTATGCTGCGGAGATTATCGATATACCGCTTTACGATCCGAGTGGAGATAAAATGAGGAGTTAGCAGCCCGATTGACTGCTAGCCCGCCCGGTTACCGCTGTGCAGTTTGAGGGGCTTATCGGCGTCGTCGGCTTCGCCTGCCAATTTTTTAACTAGTGCTTCAAATTTTTCAAAGGGTAGAGGTTCCGCCAGATAATTGCCCTGATAATTCAGGCATTTCTTTTGCTTCAAATAATTTAACTCTGCAATCGTTTCGATGCCGACAGCGACGATATCGAGTTTCAGGTTTTGTGCCATGAAAATGATGGTATCGACAATGACGACATTGTCCGATGTGCTGGAAATACCTCGAACAAAGGACTGGTCAATTTTTAGTTCACTCACCGGCAGGCTATTCAGGTAAGCCAATGATGAATAGCCGGTGCCGAAATCATCGATCGAAAAGCGCGGGCCCATTTGTTTTATGGTGTTCATGGTTTCAATGATCTGCTTAACGTTATTGATTACCATGCCCTCGGTAATTTCGAACTTGAGTTTGCTGGGATCGGCACCTGTTTCGAGCAGGATGCGTTCTATTTTATTGGCGAACTTCAGGCTTTTAAATTGTTGCGGGCAAACGTTTACCGAGATTACCAGATCAGATTCCGGGCCTAATTTAGCCAACTGTTCGCAGGCATGGCGCAATACCCATTCACCGATGGGTACAATCAAACCGGTTTGTTCGGCAATCTCAATGAATTCCGATGGAAGCACTATACCCTTGTCAGGGCTGTTCCAGCGCAGTAAAACCTCGGCGCCTTTGACCCGATGTGAGTTGTCGAACTGGGCCTGGTAATATATTTCGAATTCATTATGTTCGAGTGCCTGGTGTAATCCTTTTTCGATTACATGTCGATTGTTAACCACCTCCTGCAATTCGTTCGAAAACAGGCGCACACAGTCACGACCCTCGTTCTTGGCCTGGTACATGGCAACATCGGCATATTGAATCAGGTCTTCCGGGCCTACTTCCCTCGATGGAAACAGCGCGATGCCGACACTGATGGTAAGGTGAATGTCGTGGCCCTGAATTACAAATGGGGCATGGAATAGTCGGCGAATTTTATTCGCAATCTTGGTTGCCTGTGCGCTTGCAAGATTAACGTCGGGTCCAACTTCTGGAAGTAATACCACGAACTCGTCACCGCCCAGGCGGGCCGCTGTGTCTTCGTTGCGTAAGCGTGTACGAATTCGCCGAGCAATCTGTAAAAGCAACTCGTCGCCGACACTATGGCCCAGGGAATCATTGATTCTCTTGAAGCGATCGAGATCAATGAATAAGGCAGCGCCGATACGATTGTGGCGTTCAGCATTCGCCATTTCCTGTCTTAATGAATCGAGTAGGTGCCTTCTGTTCGGCAAATCGGTCAATTCGTCATAGAGTGCCTGGTAGCGAATCGTTTTCTCGCTCAATTCGCGATCTTTGCGAATGGTGAGGGTTTCGATGATCGTGGCGTTTAGTCTTTGGGTGGAATATAGCAACATAACGAAAAACAACAGTGACATGATCGCCATACCATTACTAATCACGGTTCCGAGCAGGATAAACTGAATCGTAACCGGCAGGATGGCAAGTGCCACAAAAGCCCAGGCGGCTCTGCGTACCGAGGATAAGGTGGTGATAGCGCCAGCGCACATTCCAGCGACGACAAAGGCGAGGAAAACCTGGTGCACGATACTCGATTCTGTGAATAAAAATATTCCGGCGGCGCCCCAGGAAGCACCGGAGAGGGCGCTGGTAATGATGGCCAGCTGATACCAGGAATTAGTAGAATGTTTTTGCCGCTCCTGGCGCCTGAATTGTCGGTACAGGTGATAACGAATCAGGGAGAGAGAATTGCTGGCTAAAAACCACAGTGATATAATCCCATGATCGACAACGTTCCATAGTACCGCAGAGAGGATGGTGCTATTGATCAGGATAACCAACAGAGACGAGGGTATCGCCGCATAAATAATGCGAACCTGCTCAAGCCTGACATCGGTTAGAGCGATGCCATCGTCATCGGTTAGAGCGATGCCATTGTCATCAGTTAGAGTGATGTCATCGCCATCAGTATCACTAAGGGCTTGATTCATAGGTACTATGAGACTCTTTCTTATTATCCAGGCCCGTATCCGGGGTAAGTATCCAGGTTACTGGCGCGATGGGTAATACCAGCATTTTATAAGCAATGCACCAGTGAGTATGGCACAAAATCCCTGAAATGCAGGGTTTGTCAGGCGGGTGTGAATCAGCTTTCGAGTAGTTGCGACAGGGTCTTGCGGGGGTTGGGTTGGAGGGGTCTAAGGATGGCGTAAATCGGCTATAACAGCAGCGCTGTTAACAGTTACCCCGCGCCAGATAAAGAAGGACTCCGCGGCCTGCTCGACGAGCATGCCAAGCCCATCGATCGCCTCTGCGACTGCATGGTTTTGTGCCCAGTGCACAAATGCCGTGGGTTCATCGAGTTTGTACATCATATCGTAGCAAATAGAGTGGCTGGCAAGCACTGATGCGGGTACCGGCGGCACCTGATTATTTAGCCCGGCGGCGGTGGCGTTGATGATGAGGTCATACTTTTCCATGCCTAACTCGTCATAACCGCAGGTATTAATATCGGCTCTCGACTGGAAATCGCCGGCGAGTCGTCTGGCCTTATCGGGCGTCCGATTTGCGATGGTGATGCTATCGGGTGCGAGAGCGATCAGGGGTTCGAGTACCCCGCGAACTGCACCACCGGCGCCCAGGATTAAAATTTTGCAGTGCTGGATCGCGATATGGTGATTATTCTCGAGGTCACGAATCAGCCCTGTGCCATCGGTATTGTCGCCGACGATACTGCCGTCGTCGCTGAAAATTAAAGTATTTACCGCGCCGGCAGTCTCGGCACGGGGGGTTCTCTGGTCGCAAATCTCCCAGGCCTGTTGCTTGAAGGGTACAGTGACGTTGAGACCCTTCATACCCTGGAGTTGAAGTTCCTGAATCTGCGCGGCGAAATCATCTAACCGCAGTTCGATAGCTTCGTAGCTGATTGACTGCCGCGTTTGCAGGGCAAATAGACGATGTATTCTTGGCGACAGGCTATGCGAAACCGGGTTGCCGACAACCGCGTATCGATCGATCAATGATTATTCCTGCAGCCATTGTGCGGCGGATTTGGCGTAGTAGGTTAAAATACCATCCGCTCCGGCTCGCTTCATCGATAGCAGCGCTTCGAGTACGCAGGATTTTTCATCAATCCAGCCATTTTGGGCGGCTGCCTTGAGCATCGCGTATTCTCCACTGACCTGGTAGACGAAGGTGGGGAATTGTAATTCCTGGCTCACGCGTTGGACTATATCGAGATAGGGCAGACCGGGTTTTATCATCACCATGTCGGCGCCTTCATCGATATCCAGGGCGACCTCGTGCAGGGCTTCGTTGCTGTTGGCCGGGTCCATTTGATAAGAGTACTTATTACCACTGCCAAGATTGCCGGCCGATCCCACCGCGTCGCGAAACGGGCCGTAAAAGCTTGAAGCATACTTGGCAGCGTAAGCAAGGATAAGTGTATTGACATGACCATTCTGCTCCAGCTCCCGTCGGATCGCGGCAATACGGCCATCCATCATATCCGATGGCGCCACTACATCGGCCCCTGCTTTGGCATGTGACAATGCCTGCCGCACTAAAGCGGCCACCGTTTCATCGTTAGTGACATAGCCGGATGCATCGAGTAAGCCATCCTGCCCATGACTGGTATATGGGTCGAGTGCGACGTCGGTAATTATACCCAGCTCCGGTACCGCCTGTTTGAGTGCCCGCACTGCTCTTTGTACCAGGCCATCGGGGTTCCAGGATTCGGAGGCATCATCGCTTTTGGCTTCAAGCGGGGTAACAGGAAACAGCGCCATCGCCGGAATGCCCAGATTTCGAACACTGACAGCTTCCTCTACGAGCAGGTCGATGCTGAGGCGGTTAACCCCGGGCATCGATTCCACCGCCTCGCTTTGCTGCTCACCCTCAAGCACGAATACCGGGAAAATAAAATCGTCTGCCGACAGGCTATTTTCACGCATGAGCCGACGTGAAAATTCATCCCGTCGCATGCGGCGTTTGCGAATTGTTGGGTATTGCGACACGTTAAGGCCCTTCCAGTTACTGATAATTACAATATGGCATAAAATGGCGGAATTATAAAAAAAACTTTGCCCTTTGCGCTGCCCGGATCAGTTCAATCGGAAAAGCTAATCGTTTTCAGCTTTTGACGGGTAGTTATCTTGCCATCGGGAAAGGCCCCGTTGAGCAGTCGCAGGATATCTTCGGCATCGTCGTCGATAGCGCTCTGTTTAGCGATGGAGGCAAAGCTATCGGCTGAAGTAGCGGTGATAATTTCCACTTGCGGGGTTTTGATATCCGAGATTTGTTTGGCGCTGAGCCGCACAAAGCTGCGATTAATTGCCAGCAACTGGGGATCGGTCAATTTAAAATCAGCTTCCGTGCTGGTACCGGCGATAAACAGGGCCTGGTTCTTGTCGAGCTTGATCGCACTCACGCGGGCTGGTTGCTGGTTAGCGGAAACAGTCGCGCGTGAGCGAGACGTGCTGCCGTAATTTTGCTGTTCCACCGATAGCGCACTGTTTTTGGTAATGCGCTTGAGTAACGCACCCAGCGATTCGTTTTCCTGCAGGCCAACCAGTCGTACCTGGAGCAGGGCACTGTTGGCTGGATTTCTGGCAAACAGTGCGTCGGCCCTGTTGTCTATTTTCCAGTCAGCCGGGAACTGTAAGGCGATGCCTAGCTGCGCGTGCATAAAGCGATTCTTGATGATTACGCCCTGCTCCGGGTTTTGACCCCAGGTCATGCCGTCAATCAAACCAAGATACCCGGCCTTGTTGTTATCCCGATAATCCTGTACCGACAGATCTTTCGCGGCAAATATTACTGTCTGCAGGCGATCATCATTTTCCGGGTGGGTGGAATAGACACCATGATAAATATTAGCGGGCCGGTTTTCCTCTTTCGCCTTTGCTATTTCGTACAATTCCTGGTCTTTGAGAACGCCAATTACTTCCAGCATGATTTCCGGATTGTAGCCGGTTCGATGTAAATACTGCGCGCCCAGGCGATCGGCTTCGAGCTCGTGTTTGCGGCCGTATCCCCGGATTAACCCCGTACTCAATTGATTTCCCAGTTGGCTGAGCGTATCGCTGCCGGTCGTAGCCGCGATAAGTACATTGAGTAAGCCCGAAGCCAGTTGCCCCGACTGCTGGCGTACCGAGTGCCGTGCGGTAACATGGCCAATTTCGTGGCCGAGCACCCCGGCTAACTCGGCATCGCTATCCAGGTAGGCCATAATACCTCGCGTGATATAGACGTAGCCCCCGGGCAACGCGAATGCATTGATGTCGGGTGTATCCAGTACCGTAAAATGAAAATCAAGATGGGCCCGATGGCTTTGGGCGGCAAGATTCTGGCCAATTTTATCGACGTAGGCCTGCAACTCGGGATTGTCGTAAACGCCGTATTGGGCGATGATGGTTTGATGATATTCCCTGCCCTGGGCGATTTCCTGGTCTTCACTAACCATTACAAAATCCTGTTCACCGGTAACAGGATTGGTAGCACAGCCTGTGAGTAGCAGCACAGCCAGTAAAATAGGGCTAGTCAGGTAACGCCAGTTCATCGGGGCATTATAATAAAGATAGGGATATCAGGGTAACTATTCGACCAGAAAATCGGTGGTCGCTTTATTTAGTGATAAATATTCAACGAAAAAAAAGGGTGCCGAAGCACCCCTGGGAAATACTGGGGAATTATTTTTTACCGTAACGCTGGCGAAATTTATCGACCTGCTTGGCGGTTTGCAAAATGTGCTGCTTGCCCGTGTAAAACGGATGCGACTCACTCGAAATTTCCAGTTTCAACAGCGGGTATTCATTGCCGTCTTCCCACTTGATTGTTTCGCGTGTAGACACGGTTGAACGGGTCAGGATCGCAAAGTCCGAAGAAATATCCTGAAATACGACGTCTCTATATTCCGGGTGAATGTCCTGTTTCATGATCTGGCCTGATGGGTAACGGTTTTTAAGGGCGCGAATTTTGACCTTTTATACCGAAAAGTGCAAGTGTTTTCTAGCCCGCATCTGTAGTCACGCGAGGGCTAAATACTCAGCCACGGCAACATTAATCGGCGTCATCACCGTCGATGCTCTCGTCTAACAAGGCCGCTGCATGACTAATATTAGTACCTGGGGCCTCATTAAGCGCCAAAATTAGAGGTTTCTAATGATCAGTTAGGTGACATTGTTAAAGTAAAACCTGATTAGTCTTGCGTAAAACATTGACTGGATTGTCGGCTTTAGGGTTATCCACATAAGCTGTGGATAACTCTGTGTATAAATTGCGATTGAAGTGCTGAAACACCGATAAACATTGAGTTTTTATTAGATTAGTTAATTTTTGACCAATCTAATTTTAATCTTTTAAATCAATAGCTTAAAGATTAATGTAAAAAACGTGGTTTTTTATTTCGAAATATAGTTGACAATTTAACAAGGCTTATTCTAGCTGTGTATAATTTCATCGGCGGTATTAAAAAAAGCTTGATTTTTTCCGATTTCGAGGTCCAGGAACATCAATTGTAAGTCGTTGAGATACTGAAAACCACGCTCGCTGGGACAAATCTGCCATTGCTCGAGGCCAAGCAGACCCAAATCTTGTGCTTTTTGTAGAACCGGCTGTATTTCGCCAAGCGATAAACCAGTAGTTTCGGCGAATTCTGACGATTTAAAACCATCGGTTAATCGCAGGGCATTGAGCATGAACTCAAATACTCGATCAGATGGCTTTAATTCGATTTCACTGCTGATCGTATCGCGACCACCGGATTGCAGGTAAGCGGTAGGCTGGCGTTTGCGTACGCGACGCAATATCCGGTTAACGCCGGGCAGGGTAATCTTGCCATGCGCTCCTGCGCCTATGCCGATGTAGTCACCGAACTTCCAGTAGTTTAGATTGTGCCGGCTTTGATGTTTGTCCCGGCAATAAGCTGAAATTTCGTATTGTTGGTAATTCTCGTCGGTTAACAGGTCCTGACTGGCTTTTTGCTGCTGCCAGGCCAGATCATCGTCGGGCATCTGCGCGGGTGGCTGGTGATGAAACTGGGTATTGGGTTCGATCGTGAGCTGGTAATGCGAGATATGTTCCGGTTTGAGTGCAATGGCCTGCTCCAGGTCGGCTAGCGCCTGTTGCAGGGTCTGGGCGGGCAAGCCATACATTAAATCAAGATTAATATTGTCAAATCCTGCCTGCCTGGCCGAGTCAAAGGCCTGGTGCGCGAGCCTGGCATCATGTACGCGACCAAGGGTTTGCAAATGCACATCGCTGAAGCTTTGCACACCAATTGAGAGACGGTTAACACCGCAGTCGCGGTAAGCGCGGAAATGTTCTATATCAGCACTTCCGGGGTTGGACTCGATCGTGATCTCTGCATTTGCGGATATATTCAACAAGGCTCTTAACCCGGAAAATAGTCGATCGATCGCTTCACCGGAAAATAACGATGGAGTGCCCCCGCCGATAAATATGGTCTCAACCGAACGTCCCCAGACCAGCGGCAAATCCTGCTCCAGATCAATCAGCAAGGCATTGATGTAATCGGCCTCGGGCAATTCTTCTACGAGGTGTGAATTGAAGTCACAATAAGGGCATTTTTTTTCGCACCAGGGCATATGGATATAAAGCCCCAGTGGTGGTTGTATTATTTGCATGGAGGTGACAGCTTTTCGAGTAGTTCTCGTAGTGCCTGGCCGCGATGGCTCAATTGATTCTTGAGTTCAGTGCTGAGTTCGGCGCTGGTACAACCCTGAGAAGCCAGGTAAAAATAGGGGTCGTAGCCGAATCCACCCGCTCCCCGGGGTTCGAGAATGATACTGCCTTCCCAGCTGCCTTCACAAATGACAGGCGATGGGTCAGCCGCGTTTCGCATGTACACGATAACGGCACGATAACGAGCACTACGCTGTTGTTCAGGAACCGCCCGAAGTTTTTGCACGAGCAGGGCATTATTCGCTTCGTCGCTGGCGTCAGCCCCGGCAAAGCGTGCGCTGTAGACGCCGGGTTCACCGTTGAGGGCATCGACTTCAATCCCCGAGTCATCGGCGATTGCGGCTAAGCCGGTATGTTGCGCGGCATTGCGAGCCTTGATGATGGCGTTCTCGACGAAGGTCGTACCGGTTTCAGGGACCTCTACAACCCCGAATTCGGACTGCGGGTATAGCTGGTAGTCCAGTCCGTCAAACAATTGCGACAATTCTCGCAGCTTGCCGGGGTTGGACGATGCAACCACCAGTTTTTTCATTTCTGTAGTTCAAATATCTGGGTGATGCCTTTTTTGGCTAAAGCCAGCATCTCGTGCAACTCGGATTCGTCAAATGCCGCCGCCTCGGCAGTACCCTGCACCTCGATAAAACCACCCTTATTGTTCATCACAATATTCATATCCGTATCGGCGCTACTGTCTTCAACATAATCCAGGTCGAGCACGGCCCGGCCGTCGTAAATGCCTGCCGATACCGC
>Ga0164315_10000988_pt1 | contig 20895 bp, 14 predicted proteins | sample GuaBasSedimGuay6_FD_113737 | JGI IMG/M metagenome (GOLD analysis project Ga0164315, IMG submission 113737) | Subseafloor sediment microbial communities from Guaymas Basin, Gulf of California, Mexico - Guay6, Core 4569-2, 0-3 cm | ecosystem: Environmental > Aquatic > Marine > Hydrothermal vents... | reverse complement strand
TATTATTATAGCCTTTCAAACGCCCCAGGTGCTGAAAGGTTGGTTTTTGCAAGTTCCCAGGGCGTTGCCCTGGGCTTTAATAAAGCGCCCAGAAAGGGCTGAGTAGTTACAAAACCTCAAAATATTTTGGCTTCGTTTCACCTTTAGGCGGTACATTTCCCACAACCACATCGATTCCATTTTTTCTGAAAGTCAACACGATAACTCGTGCAAAATCGCTCCAATATCCGGATCACTCAATTGTTGGAAACGTCCAGTTATAAACCTTCAAGGTTTTGGAAACCTTGAAGGTTTTGCCCTAAAAAATTAACAGTTTATTTTTGAGTAGTCCCTACAAACAGGTGGTGGTATTAAAAATCAATGAGTTACAAAAATGAGTTGGCCGTTCATGCCTAATGAATAAATGAACACTGCTCAGTAGTTTGAGAATTGCGATTTTTTTAGGTTTAATCATAAATTTAGGTAGTGCTGCAATGTGGACTCCACCCACATGTCAGGAATACATATATTTATTATGGCTATTAGACGGTTTAAACTCCATTGGTTTGTAGGGACTACCCATAAATTGAACTTTTCAAAACTATTAAGTAACTCTTTAAATTGGTTTGAAGTGTATAGTTTTTCAGATAAATAATTTTAGTTAGAAACCTTCAAGGTTTTGGAAACCTTGAAGGTTTTGCCCAAATCAAACAAACCACCGTCTCATTAATTCCACTTGAAAGCAATAGCCGTTACCTAACGCTTCGATTAATTCACGTTGCAACAAATTCGTTATCGTCGCTTCAAATTCATCAAAACAGTGTTCTCGCAAAGTGTCTTTACAAAGTATCTGCCCTTCTCCATGTACCGCTAAAAATCGTAACATCGCTGAGCCTTTTTTAGTGACTTGATTATTGGCAATATCGGCAAAAAAGAAGCGCCCATGTTGTAACGCGCCCGGAATCGCCGCTTCTACGTCTCTCACTTCGGCAAGGCGACGCTCATTAACATGTTGTTTATTTTTGAGCGTGACGATTTCTGCACAGATCAGTTGTATTAAAGCCGGGTGACAGCGCGTGAGTTCTAAAACCCGTCGGCTGGCAGCGTCTTCATAGCGAAGGGCAAAGTCTTTAACGGGTTGTTCTATCAGTTGCAAGGCTTCCGGTGCTTGTAAATAACCGATGTGTACCGTTTGTACATTAATTAAATAACTCGCCCATCGCTCAAATTCGTCCAAAGTGTGTGAACCTGACAGGAGAATTTTTATGCGTGAGCGGTGTTGAATAATATGACGAAACATGCCAAGCACTGATTCTTCATCCAACAACCCTTTGTTGAAAATATGCTCTAACGCACTAAATTCGTCTAAAATCAATAACATCGTTTGATTCATATCAAGATGTTGTTCTATTTCATCTAACCACTCATCAAAACTGGTAAAAGGATCAATACTCAAATGTTCTCGCGTTAAGGGCGGTAATGCCATCTCACGATGACGTTTGGCAGAAGCCAGTATGGCGCGACTGATGTTATATAAAAAACCCGCATAGTCTTTGGCTAAAGAAGCGGGGCCTTGTAAATCGACAAACAGTGGAATAATCCGCCAAGGTAATAATTTACCTAAGTTATTGAGTAATGACGTTTTCCCAGTGCGGCGTTGTCCATAGAGTAATAGTGGCGGACAACGACTGTCCAGTAATAATCGTTCAATGCGTTCACTGACATCGCTACGGCCGACAAAAATTTCTTGATGCTCTGTGAGCGGAATACCAATGATATAGGGATTGATGATTTCTTGACGACTTTCTACAGCTTCACTGAGGGTACGCACATAATCAGCGATAGTTTGTCGCCATGTCTCGGCAATTGGGCGAAACCGGAGCGCGTAGGGTTCTGAGGAACGAGTCAGTTCTCGTAATAAACCCTCTAAGCGTTCTTCCACCGCATCTAGGGCAAGGCGTTGATTATAATGACTTTCTTGTGCTAAGGCTGCCTTCACATCACGGCTAACGCGACTAAAAGTACGCAGCAAGGAACTGACTGGGCCTTTCAGTTCGCCAGCCGCTAGATGACGGTGGGCATTGCTGATGGCGATGACATGGGTACAACTTTGTAGCCGTCTCGCATCTAACTCAATTTGTGCTTCTTTCGCAGCCCACTTTTGGGCGGTACTGCTTAAATGTTCTATAGCGGCCTTTCCTTCCACCGGGTTACGTTCCGCTACCATCACTAAGTAACTTTCCAAACCAAACAGGCGTATATATTGGTGTTCATCCCAAAATGCTGAATGCCAGTGGAGTAGACTGGTTTGACTTTCTATCCGTTTTTCATCGGCGTGATGAAGCAAGAGATTCCATGCCGCTTGGAAAGGATAAAATAGCAACGGTCGCCACCATAAGGTGGTCATGCCTAATAATAAGACGGCTAAGCTCAATAAAATTAAAAGCAACGAGTCACGTCCGGTAATCAGCGCAAAAATGATATACACGCCGGCACTACCCAAAATGCCTGCGATAACACCCGCCCAAGGGTTAGCAATGCGTTTCGCTAACACGTAGGGGAATGCAAATAACAACATGTAAAGCATCGCATTTTCGATACCGCCATGTAGGCCGATGAGCCATGGTTTCAGGTAAATCGAAGTGTATAATACGTTTTTAAGTAAGGTAAATAAGCCAAGAAATAGCCCGGCACCCACTCCCAACAATAAACTTTGTCGCCAACGCCAAGTCAAAAAAAACCAAATCAACGCAATTGAGAGACTAAAAACGCCAACAATCAGTCCATCGTAAGCCAAAACGTATAATGTACCAGTTTGCATCCAAGCGGCACTGCGTGCTAATACACTCATCAGTCCAATGACTAAAAACACTCCAACGGCACTGATGAGTCCCCCAATCATAATACTGCCAATTTGGCGATATTGTGGATGACTGTAGGGTGTAATGGTGGTGCTATACATTGCACGTCCGGCTTGACTTGCCGTAAAGATGCCTAACAAGACTATCCACAACGCTCTTGGATCAGTATTTTGAAGTGTTATTTGTAAATCGAGTACACTGAGCATAACAGCAATGGCAATATTTTTAGCCATGCTGAATACCAGCATGTTATCCCATTCGTCAAGGGTAAATTCACTGATATCTACCATGCCAATTGGTAAACTCAGCAAAATACCACCAACTATCCCTGCCATAATGCCATAAGCCAACGACACGGTAAGGCTACCCAAGATACCCCCGACGATACTGAATAACAAAGCATAACAACTCACAAAGATAAGGATTTCCCCCGGCGCATCTAACAACCACAAACACAACACAACAATGCCACTCACCCATATTGCGCATAATCCATGTCCTAAATAAAGCAATTTTCGTAAAGCGACTTGTTGCCAGTGATGCGAATTCAAATGGGCAAGGGCAAAATCGGGCGACAAGTCAGCGTCAATATTCGCGATATAACGCCGCCAAGCTGACGGTTTAAACATGAGCCAAGCCACAATAGTAAGACTTGCTAAAACTGGATTTTTTGGTAATAAATTTTCTTTGGGTAATTCTTCCAAAGCCGTTTTTTCCATCATTTTTGGTAATAGTGTTAATTAGGAGAAAGGGGATCGCTCCAAGGGGATCGCTCCAAGATGTTTCTATAGTTGCGTGTAATGAACAAAACCTCAAAACCTACCCCCTTTTTTTTCTCACAAGGTTCTATGGTGGGCAACAAAAACACGTTGCCCACCCTACATTAACTGGAAATCCATAGGACACAAACCGGGGATAAAATTCGAGGTTGTACAGGTTTTACAACCCCGTCCACAACGTTTCATGACATCTGAATGATCAGGCAACCAGTTTCAAGTGCCAAGCCCACTTTTGATAAAGGGACGTTGCTGCAAATAACTTACGCAATAAACAGCGACAGATACTATCCCTTGGAGGGATAGCATCTGTATCGCGCCTTGGAGCGATCCCCTTGTACCGATCCCCTTTCCCTTACAATTTTTGTTCAAGTAAATACCGGTACGGTTTCATACGCTGCAAAGCTTCAGCTTGCCAAGTGTTGTCGTGCCTCCCCTCTTCCTGTGCAACTAACCGTGAGTGACAGAGAATTTGTAGTAAGGCGGGCCAACGTCCACTTTGTTTCATTATCCATTCAATATCTTTCTTTTGAAAAGGTTGCGGTGAACTGGTGATCAATTCCAAGGCCTCTGGTTCCGTCAACGGGTCTAAATTTAAAACATGCCCAAAAATATTGAAAAACGGAGAAGGTTTATTATCGTCAAATAGTATTTCTTCTGGGGCTTGATGGGCGGTAAATAGAAATCCGATCATACCTCCTGCATGATTACTTCCCAAAGAACGCATACCCCACCAAAATTGTTCATCAAGATCGGGGGACGCTAAACCGGCATTAATTTCATCTAATAAAATCAGCGTTGGAAATTCTAAATATTGATCAAGGATTTCCATAAAACTGACTAAATCAGTCGGCTCTGGCACCGGCAGATCGATTTCTATCAAAATATGCCGCAGTAAACTTTCTTGATAACACATGCGCGGATCTTGAAAATCTACAAACACCCACTGATAACCAGGTATTAACCAATTATTAGGTTGTCCAAAGCGCAGTTGTTCGGCTGGGGTGTCAATGATGCGGCGCAAATAATGCAGTAAGGAGGTTTTACCACTGCGTTTTAAGCCAACGATAGCGATATGCTGTAAAGGCATGTATTTCCAAACATCAAAAACACGTTTGAGTATATATTCACGTCCAAAGAACTGGCGTGGCTCGGTAATCGGCGGCCCAACAACAAAAGGACTACTGTGCCAAGAAGCGAGAGAAATAGGCAAAGTCGGTAGAGTTAGCGTGGGCTGTTCCTCCTTTTCCGGCTGAAATTCCGCCGCCTGTAGTAATTCATTGCGTTCTTTGAAACTTAAGTCAAGGTGATCGGCAATGCGTTGCACTTCATCGCGTTCAAGTGGTAAGCACACATCATCCGTCATCCATTCTATTAAAATATCGCGACGTACTTTGAGTTTCCTAGCTAATTCGGCATTGCTTATGCCGCTGCGTCTTATATAGGTTACTAGTAAATCAGCAAATGAGGGCATGGAGAGTGTCTTTTTATGGTAATTGTTAATGAGTCCGGAACAAAAAAAACCTGAGCGATAGTGTTATTTCGATTTCTCGGTTGAGGTTTTTGTACGCAAAAATATGAACCAAGAAAGGAGAAATTTTAATATTTGATTATGACCAAAATATTTATTGCTCAAACGAAATGACATAAGTACCTAGGAGTCTGTCGGACTTGTTGAGTTAAATTATTGATTAATAAGTGAATTTTAAAGAAGTTCAAAAATTAATAAATCAATAAAAACAATAATTTAGTGATTAAGTCCGACAGACTCCTAGCACCCTGTCAACTTGGTTTTGACGGGTAAAATACTTAGCTCAGGAGTCCAAACTTTAGTTTGGAAGGTCCAAGATAAATCTTGGACTCCTGTACCCGTCAATATCACTTTTACAAGGCACTAGCCAAAAATTGTTCAGGCACTCATTAAGTCATTTTTAATTAAGTCATTTAACAGAATAATAAAAATATAAAAATGAATAGCAGGTTAAAATGTGTAAACATTCGCTGATAACGAATAATAGAAGGTATAAAATGAAGTTATTTATATATCAATAAGTTATGTAATAAGTGTAGAATCTCTTGTGGTTTAACATCAAAACCAATTTCAAAATCCATTTTTTATCAGAGCATAAGACATAATTGATTAGTTTTTACATTAGGTTTATTCGCGGCTCAAAATTCGCTATCAGCGAAATTGGCGACGGTATTGATTTATTATCAACAAATTCCCGGCACCTTAATGTTTTTTTCAAGGGCAAAATTTTTCGCAAATGGCTATATCAACCGTATATTCATTTATTTTTGCTTTGTTTCGCTGGTGACTTTCCTGCTCAAGTTTTCTAAAACCACGCTCTGAGCGTATAGTATATAATTCATTTTATGCTAAACATGGAGTGATGCTCAATTTTTTTTTGCCCAAAAAACTTGAGTCTGGCTCACAATTTGGGCGTTTTCGATCCCACGTTTTTTGATAGTCCCCACAAACCAATGCAGGTGAGTTTAGATGGCACACGTAAAAAAACCAAGCCTTATATATCTGAACACTGTTCAATGAATGGACGCTAACAGGCGGGCTTTGCAACTCACTGATTTTTAAGACCAGCATTGCTTTGGAGGGACTATCAAATAACAAAATATACAAGACTACCCACTGTTAATTTGCATTACCCATTATCAATGGCCCATAATTGATTTGAAAGATGGGCGATAGCATTTTTTATCGTAGTGATCAAAAAGTGGTTGAAAAGCGTCTTTGATTTCCGATTTTTTCAAAAAGTTGGTCCCCCCAGTATTTTAGTGGGCGGGCATCGGATTTATCATCTCCTTTAATCTCTGGTTGATTATTACAATTCATGGTTTTATTAGGGTTTTAGAAAAAATGTCCAAAATCATGGATCGCCCGTCTAGTAGGATTTTACTGTTATTACTAGGAGTAAAATTATAAATTATGTTTAGATTACCCATATTAGTTTTATGTATAACCACTTTTATCGGTGCTGTATCAGCCGCCGATATGGTAGTGGTTAATTCCGAGGGCACCCTGCCATTTTCTGAAGGACAATTACTCAGCAGTGACATGCCTCTCAATCTGCTTGAAGAAGACAAACTCACTGTGGTGTTTGCCAGCGGTGGCGCAAACACAGTAACAGGCTCATATCAGGGTCAGTTAACAGACCCCTTACCAAACCATGAGGCTGACCCCCATTTGGTCACTGCCATAGCTAACCACTTGACCAAGAACAACAAATTTCGCAGCATGGTGGTAATTAGTTCCAATACCAAGTTATTCCCAGTAGGGCAGTTGCTCAACAGTCACAATGATCTCAATTTGCCGGCCGAGACCAAAATCACGGTGGTGTTTGACAGCGGTAGCGTACAAAAGGTGACTGGCCCGCATTGGGGCCCACTAACAGACCCCTCTTTAAACACTGAGGCCAATCTCAACTTAGTGACGGCCTTAGCGACATTATTGACAGAGCCAAAGGTCCCCCATCGCGGCCAAAAATCTAACGGTCAAAAACTTGACAACATTTGGTGGGTGGATGTTAGCGCACACAAACGCTTTTACTGCGTTGCCCCTTTTTCAAACGACGTGATTTTGTGGCGGCCTGAGGATCAAAGCCAAGGTGCCAGCCGCCTTGTCATCAAACATAAGCGCACGGGGCAAAAAACGACAGTGGTTTGGCCTGCTCGTCAAACGACGCTGGAATGGCCAGAGCAGTTGCCCATCGTCTATGGCGATACTTACTTAATAAGAGTAAAACCCCGCAAAGGCTCACCCTCCTTCAAAAAATTGGTATTGTACCAATTACCCAATAGTTTACCCACTAAATCACATAAAGTCGTTTGGATGGTAGGCCGAGGTTGCATTCCACAGGCGAATTTGCTGTTAGCAAGTCTGTTCTAATTAATTCAATAGGACAAAACCTATTTAGGACAAAACCTTCAAGGTTTCCAAAACCTTGAAGGTTTCTAACTGTATTTAGGGTAAAACCTTGAAGGTTTCTAACTGTATTTAGGGTAAAACCGTAAAGCGTTGCAAAAACCTTGAAGGTTTCTAACTATTTAGGGCAAAACCGTAAAGCGTTGCAAAAACCTTGAAGGTTTCTAACTTGGTGTGCAAAAACTTTTTTGTACACAAAAACTTTAGTCTCGAAACCAAGTTTTTTGAAAAAGCTTGGTTTCTCCCCATCTTTTTTCCACAAAACAAATGGGAAAATTGCCTATTTATAGTTCTAGAGAACAACCAACATGAAAAAGTTTTTTCTGTTCATTAGTCTATTGATTTTTTGCGGGTATCTGTATCTACCAAGCCAAGCGTGGAGTTATCCCTATAGCGATATTTATGTTTTTGGGGATAGCCTTTCTGATACCGGACGGTTTTTTGAGGCCACCGGTTTACCGCCGGCCCCTTATTTTGAGGGTAGGTTGAGTAACGGCAAAGTGTGGGTAGAACACCTGGCCTTTTTTTTGGGCTTGACCTATAACCCACAAACCAATTTTGCGTGGGCGGATGCCACCACGGGTACAACTAACGGTTGGAGCGAGGATTTCCCGGGGTTGCAACAGCAAATAGACACGTATATCGAACCGACAGATGCAGCGGTTGCGGATGCCTTATATGTGGTTTGGGCTGGCCCTAATGATTTTCTGGATGGCGTGACAAATCTTGACGAAGCGATTACGACTGCGGTCACCAATATTGTTACGGCCGTGACAAAGTTACGCCAACACGGGGCCCTGCATATATTGGTGCCTAACCTGCCCGATCTGGGCAAATCGCCCAGAAGCCTGGCAGATGGTAATAGCGTTGCGATGACCGAATTGTCGCTCGCCTATAATCAAGCACTGGCTAACGCGCTGCAATCACTTGAAGTGACGCAAGTTGATATGCCAACAAGTTTAGAAATACTGACTGATTCAAAAAGCATTGTTGATCCAACGTTTGTAACGTTGACTAATTTCACGGAGGCTTGCTTGAATTTAAAATCATTCAGTCTTTGTGACACGCCTGATAATTATTTTTATTGGGATGATCTTCACCCCACCACGGTTGGCCATAAACTTATCGCGTTATTCTTTTATGCGGCTGTCGCTGAACCGACTTATGAGTTATCTGATGAGCCACTTCTTAAGCTGCCGGTTGTTGAGGTGATCAGCGATGCGGGTAAACAGTTTATTTTTGATGTCTGGCTGTTCGATTACTTTTCTAATAGCGGATTAGTTTTGGTGGTTAATGGAAACACCCTGCAAATTGCGAAACCACTTGGAGATATGATAACTTTGCCAAATGGTTATCAATATCCCACTTTTGAAGAGTCCACCGGCATTTTGCATTTGCCGATTGTACATTTGATTGAGCCGAACATCGGAAGTGATGGTTCGTTTGATTGGGAGTTTTTGGTAAAATATCGGGCCGATTTCACATTAATGCCAAATACGTTGGGATATCCTTTTAAAGCACCGCTGTTTGAGTTGACTGAGGCGGTGCTTTTGGCGGATTGATTTTGTTATACTTACCATAACACATTATCACGCTTTTCGTACAAGGTTCGCCTTGTACTCCTGATAAATCACGCTTTTCGTACAAGGTTCGCCTTGTACTCCTGAGAAGCTACGTATTCGTACAAGGTTCGCCTTGTACTCCTGATAATATGTTATAAGATTGCTAATTCGTTTTTTTCGTAAATTCGTTGTACTATTATTTGGTTGTACTATTATTTAATCGTTGTACTATCTATTTAATTTTTAAGGAGATCACTTCATGAAAAAACTGTTTGTGTTAGTTGCTTTACTCTTGGCTGGCAACCCAAGTTGGGGGTTTGATTTCAAATTGCCGGCTGATCAATTTGGGAAAGCGAATCTGATCTTTTCCCAATCTCTATCCCGTTTAGAATCCGTTTTGGATGCCAAACGGGAAAATTTCGAGCTGATTAGGGATTTCAGTGCCCGCAACCGCTACCGGAAATACAGTCGTCCAGTCGGGCGGTTGGATATGTTGATTGAAGATCGCTATGGTGCTCGAGGGACAAGTACGTGTACGGCTTCGATTATCTCCGAGACGTATATCTTGACTAACTATCATTGCATCCCGGGCAATGAGCCGGGGGCAAAGGTGGTTCGAGCGGAATTACGCATGGGATTTTTAAGCACTTATGACACTGGTAATACATACGCAGTTCGAGTATCGCCAGTGGAACGTTCCAAAAACTTGGATTACGCCATTTTAAAGGTGTCTGGTAATCCGTCACGTCAGTATGGAAAAGTGCAGTTGGTTTTGCGCGATCCGGATCCCAGTGAAGAATTATTTATCATCCATCATCCGGCGGGGAAACCCAAACGTGTTACCAGACGGTTGTGTCGAGCCACGTCAACAAGAACCGTTGCTGGTACGAATATGCACCACCGTTGTGATACGATGCCGGGCAGTTCTGGTTCGCCGATTTTTTCCGATAACGATATGGCTTTAGTGGGATTACACTATGGCGGTGGCTTAAGTTCTGATACCGGCAGTTACAATTCGGCCAAACGAATGACCAAAATCCGTCGCCAGAGCAGCATTATTCAAGGAATGCTGAATGGTAGTGTTACGGCTCCGCAAACACAACCTTCCGCTAGTCGTCGGGAAACTCTGACACCAGGTAAGGTATTTCGTGACCGCTTACGCGATGGCGGTTATGGGCCTGAGATGGTGGTGATTCCCGCCGGTTCTTTCCAAATGGGGGACCTTCAGGGTGACGGTGATTCTGATGAAAAACCGGTGCATTCTGTGTCTGTAGCGCGTTTTGCGATGGGGCGTTATGAGGTGACAGTCGGTGAATATTTGCGTTTTGTTCAGGCGACTGGCCGTCATGCCCCTGAATGGCAGGAAGCGGGTAGCCAATATAACATTCAAACTGGAACGAGCAACCACTATAAAAAAATAGGTAGTGCTTTGACGAATGAAAATCACCCGATAGTGGGTGTTTCTTGGGACGATGCCACAGCTTATGCAGTGTGGCTAAGTCAGCAAACTGGGCATACCTATCGTCTGCCAACCGAGGCACAGTGGGAATACGCCGCTCGTGCTGGCACAAAAACGAGGTATTGGTGGGGTAATGACATTGGCTCCAATAAAGCCAATTGTTCTAATCGTTCTTGTGGTGATAATTTTGAATATACAGCACCGGTTGGTTCTTTTAGCCCCAATCCTTTTGGATTGTATGACACCGTGGGCAATGTCTGGGAGTGGACATGCTCTGAGTACAATGCCAAATATAATGGTAAAGAACGTAAGTGTATTAGTCAGAAAAGCGGCAGCCTTCGTGCGCTCCGCGGTGGTGCGTGGGACGGCAGGCCGGGGAGCGTGCGGGCTGCGAACCGTGGCAGGAACTCGCGTGACAACCGCAACAGCAGGGTGGGGCTTCGCCTCGCCAGGCTTTAGTTTTTGATTTTTGGTTTTTGAGTTTTGGCCGCTTTTGTTTTGGGGTTTTGTTTTTTTTGTAAATCCGTTTAGACCAAAAATCCGCTGTACTCTTTTTTGATTTTTTTTGTAAATCGGTTGATTCCGTCAATCCGCTGTACTCGCTTTGGATTTTTTTTTTGGTAAATCCGTTGATTCCGGAAAGAAGCTGTACTTTGCCCGCACGAAGTGCGGGCCCTGTAAATCGGTTTAGACCAAAAATCCGCTGTACTGGCTTTTGATTTTTTTTTGTAAATCCGTTTAGACCCAAAATCCGCTGTACTGTTCTGTACACAGCACGGGCTGCGCAATAACGACAAGGATTGTATTTTAGAAAGGATTTATAAGAAGGGAGTATCTAAGGAATTTCACAAGTCAAAGTTGACGGATACTATCCTTAAGAAAGGATAGCATCCGTTTCGTTACATTAATTAATTTCACAAGTCAAAATTGACGGATACTATCCTTAAGAAAGGATAGCATCCGTTTCGTTAATTTTCTGAGAAAAAGTATGTATAATTAGTGAGTGCCAATTCGTTGATTTCTGGGATTCGTTGTACTCAACTGACAGATGGAGTTGGCCGACTCCTAAAACCCACCCGCATTTCTGCATCAGTAACTCCTTTCCCCTTGCCCCTTTCCCCTTGCCCCTTCTTCGCACAAATCAGCAATAATACATTGTTCACACTGTGGTTTGCGCGCGATGCAGGTATAACGCCCGTGCAAAATTAACCAGTGGTGTGCATCTTGTTGATATTGTTGAGGAATACTATTTAACAATTGCTTTTCAACTTCACTCACCGTTTTGCCGGGTGCTAAGCCGGTGCGATTGGCAAGCCGAAAAATATGGGTATCGACAGCGATAGTCGGTTTACCAAAGGCGGTGTTTAAAATCACATTGGCAGTTTTGCGCCCTACCCCCGGCAAAGCTTCTAAAGCGGCACGCTCAGACGGCACGGCCCCGCCATGTTGTTTTATCAATAGCTCACAGGTTTTAATGATATGACGGGCTTTGGCATTATACAAGCCAATGGTTTTGATATATTCCCGCAGTCCCTGTTCGCCTAAAGCCAGTATTGCCGCTGGTGTGTTGGCAACTTTGAATAACAGTGCGGTGGCTTTGTTGACACTTTTATCGGTGGCTTGAGCAGAAAGCATGACTGCTATTAACAATTCAAAATGGGTGCTATAATTTAGCTCAGTTGTCGGGTGCGGGTTTTGTGCTTGTAAGCGGGCAAACAGGGTGTGGCGTTGTTTAGTATTCATTTTAATGTTTCTTCAGTTGAGTCACAGCGGATTGACTGAAGTCATAAGGATTTTTTCTGGTCCTCACGCGCTGCTACTCGTGGTATGGTATCCTTACAAACTGATGGTGGCACTGATTTTTGGTGAGCAAGCAAATCTAAGACACGCCTACCCACTTGCCTCCCTTAACGCTAATGGCACGCACGATAGCCAGGTAGTTACACTGGCTATATTAACGTCGCCCCGTTGGGGCTTTAAAACCAGGGGCAACGCCCCTGGAACTTAATTCCTTAATTCCTATCGTGCGTGCCATTAGCCTTAACGCTTATCCCGACTACTTAAGTGTAGGGTGGGTAAAGTCTTTTTTTTTGCCCACCCTACAAAATATTCTTTGAGATAGATATTCAGAAAAATATTTAAGGCAAAACCTTCAAGGTTTCCAAAACCTTGAAGGTTTCTACCAATCGCCATTAGCCACTTTTTTGTGCAAAAAAAACTTTAACCCTTTAGCCATTATCAATTCACCAAAATTTGTTAAATCCCGTTTTACTCGACTTTACAAGTTTTTAGTCTGACAATAATAACTTCAATGCGATTGTATATGAAAAGATTAAAATCGTTAACGGAAAGCGATTGTAAGTTATAGGTTTTTGAAATCCTTTTTTATATACAATCCTTGTAGTTTAGTTTTAGAAAAAACTTGCGAGTCGAGTTTTATACTCTGTTCAATATAATTAAATCAAGCCTTAGTGCCATTATGCTATTATGTCCGCTCCGCTATACACCCATCGCCGATTATTGGCCTGTGATCTGTGTGAATTACTTGAAACTTATCTTGATCCAGCACAGGTAAAAGAAGTTTATCGTGCTTATTTATTCAGCGCGGAAGCCCACGAAGGTCAAACACGGAAATCAGGCGAACCTTATATTTCTCACCCCATTGCAGCGGCCTATATTTTAGGTCAAATGCACATGGATACTCAAACGCTGTGCGCTGCACTCTTGCACGATGTCATTGAAGATACGAATATTTCCAAGGACAAACTGGGCAGCGAGTTTGGTCAGCTAATTGCCGACTTAGTTGATGGCGTTAGCAAATTGTCTTCAATGCAGTTTAAAACCCGTGAACAAGCGCAGGCTGCCAGTTTTCGTAAAATGTTGCTGGCAATGAGCCGCGATATTCGCGTTATCATTGTTAAACTGGCAGATCGCTTGCACAATATGCGGACTTTAGAGGCGATGAAGCCGGCCTCGCGACGACGTATTGCTCGCGAAACCTTGGACATCTATGCACCGATTGCCCACCGCTTAGGGATGAATGCAATGCGTATTGAGTTAGAAGAACTCAGCTTTTCGGCACTCTATCCATGGCGCTATCAAGTGCTGACACATCGTATCAAAACAATATATAACAAGCGTGCCGAGTTTTTCCACACGATTAAAACCAATATTGAACAATGTCTCGCCAAACATCGTATCAATGCTCAAGTACACCTGCGCCACAAACATTCTCACGGTATTTATTACCAGATGCGCGAGAAAAAACGGACAACATCGGTTAACAAGAGAAAAACCTTTTCTCAACTCACCAATGTTTGTGCATTACGGATTATTGTTGAAACCGAAGATGCCTGTTATCGTGCGCTTGGTATAGCACACAGTCTTTATAAACCAGTGTTCGAACATTTTAAAGATTATATTGCTATTCCCAAAATCAATGGTTATCAATCCCTACATACCGTATTATTTAGTCCTCATAGCGTATTGATTGAAATTCAAATCCGTACTGCTCAAATGCACAAATTGTCAGAAACCGGCATTACCGCTTATGGATTAGATCATTTCGATCATAATCACAACAATGAACCTTGTTACCATTCTCATTGCCAGCGTGCGACTGAATGGTTACATGAACTGTTAGAAATGCAAAAAAGTACCACTGATTTACTGGAATTTTTGGAGCATGTCAAAACCGATTTATTCCCTGATGAGGTGTATGTCTTTACACCCAAAGGAAAAATCATGCAGTTACCCAAAAATGCGACTCCCATTGATTTTGCTTATGCAATATATAGCGATGTTGGCAATCAGTGCATCGCGGCGAAGAGTGACAATCAATATATTTCCTTGTCTACGCCATTAGTGAGTGGTCAAACGGTTGAGGTGATGACTGCGACATGGGCACGGCCTCATCCAAGTTGGTTGAATTTTACGGTCAGTGCTCGGGCCCGTAGTCACATTCGGCATTTTTTGAAAACGCTCCGATATGACGAGGCGGTACGTTTAGGAAGACGCATGTTGGACAGAGAATTAGCGAGCTATTCCTTATCGGTACAACAGCTCAGCGAAGAACAAAAGAGTCATTTGCTGAAAACTTTTAAAGTCGATAACCTAGATGCGCTACTCGCGGAAATTGGCCTTGGTGATCGTATGGCCTTGATTGTCGCCTGTCAATTTGACCCGCAGTCAGATTCGTCAATCAAACAACGCACCGTCAATAATAAACATAATCCTTTGATTATAAAAGGAACGGAAGGCATTTTAGTGAATTTTGCCCGTTGTTGTCGGCCTATTCCGGGTGATGAGATTGTTGGCTTTGCCAGTGCCGGCCGAGGGATTATTATTCATACGGCCACCTGTAGACATGTCATTCGATACCGTCAGTGGCCCGAAAAATTATTGGCCGTGGAATGGGAAACTGAAATTAAAAACGATTTTTTGGCTGATATTCACGTTGATGTGCATGATAAGCGAGGCGTTTTAGCGACTGTCGCGGCTGGCATCGCCAATATGGGCAGTAATATTGAACATGTTTCTAATGAAAACAGTGACGGACAAGGTACCCTTCAGTTTGGTATTTCAGTGCGAAATCGTACTCATTTGGCAGATATCATGCGACATTTACGACGATTTGAAAATGTGACTCGTATTCATCGTAGCAAAAACTAACCCTCTCAGTTTGGAGTGCAAGATTCATCTTGCACTCAATAAAAAATAAATAAATCATATGGAAGCAATTTACGAACCTTTGAATAATTCTTTACAACATGTTGGTTCCTTGATGGATGCTGCTGAGGCACATGGGCTGTTGTGTGGTTTATTATGTACCTCTCAAGCAATTGAAGATGATGTGTTGTTTAAACATGTCCTTGGTGAAACCGCGGTTGAAGACGGCTTGGCTACAGAATGTCAGCAACAATTATGGCTAGTGAAAAACTACACCTTAGAGCAATTAAACTCTCCTAACTGTGAATTTATGCCATTATTGCCAGCGGATGATATTTTGTTGCCAGAGCGCGTTCAAGCATTAGGCGGTTGGTGTGAGGGATTTTTGTATAGTTTAGGACTGGCAGAAGTTAAGACAGAAGTTTTGCCCGATAACGCGAGAGAATTTATTAATGATCTCGTCTCAATATCACGAATTGCACCCACAGATGAGAGTGAGAAAAACGAACAAGATTATATGCAAGTGATTGAATATATCAAAGTTGGCGTAATGGACTTATATGAAGAACTGACTCAAATGGCTGAATAATATGGACAAGAGCGAATTTGAATCCCGCCGTCAAAAATTAATGGATATCATGGGTAAAGGCAGTATGGCTATTTTACCCGCTGCGCCATCGCTGATACGCAATCGTGATGTGTATTATCCTTACCGTCAGGACAGCAATTTTTACTATCTGACGGGTTTTCCAGAACCAGAAGCCCTTGCCATCATCATTCCGCAACGTGAACAAGGACAATATATCTTATTTTGCCGCGAAAAGAATCACGATCAAGAAACGTGGCATGGCAACCGCGCCGGTTTAGAAGGGGCTTGTGAAATCCATGGTGCTGACGATGCGTTTCCTATCACTGACATTGATGACATCGTGCCCAGCTTGATGGAAAGTTGTCGCCGCTTATATTATCCGATGGGTTATTATCAGGCATTTGATAATCAAATCATGGGATGGATGAATCAATTGAGATATCGCGTCCGCGCAGGGGTAGTTGCCCCCAGTGAAATGGTTGCTTTAGATCAGGTACTGCATGAAATGCGTTTGTATAAAACGGAGGCTGAAATACAAGCCATTCGTGCTGTCGTTGATGTGACTATCCGCGCCCATAAACGTGCCATGCAATTTTGTCGTCCCGGCTTATATGAATATGAGATAGAAGCGGAAATCATCCATGAATTTTTGCAAAGTGGCTGTCGATCCCCCGCGTTTCCCCCCATCGTGGCGAGTGGCAAAAATGCGGGCATTCTTCACTATACTGACAACAATGCGATACTCAATGATGGCGATCTGCTCCTGATTGATGCGGGGGCTGAGCTTGACTACTATGCTTCTGATATTACCCGGACTTTTCCGGTTAATGGGCATTTTACGAAACCACAAACAACCATTTATGAACTGGTACTCAAAGCCCAACGAGCGGCACTGAGTAAAATTTATCCTGGCAATCAGTGGAACGAACCGTATCAAGCTGCAATTGAAGTCGTGACTAAGGGATTTATCGAACTGGGTTTACTTGTTGGCAAGTTTAATGCGTTGATAGAAGAAGAGGCTTACAAACGTTTTTATATGCTGCGTATTGGACATTGGTTAGGCATGGACGTACATGATCCGGGTGACTACAAAGTTGATGAACTCTGGCGAGAATTAGAGCCTGGCATGGTAATGACAGTCGAACCCGGTATTTATATCCCTGCCCAAGAAGATATTCCTGATGAATGGTGGAATATTTGTGTTCGCATTGAGGATGATGTGTTAATAACGGAAAACGGGCATGAAGTGTTGACGGCGGATTTGCCTAAGACGGTGGCGGAGATTGAGGCATTGATGACGGGGGAAGCACATTTTACTGGAAGTACAACTTCTTTCCGGAAAAACGGGAAGTGGCTCAATGTCTTCTCCAAAGCTTATTGAAATGAACCATAACCTCTGATTTCATTTTATCCTTCAAAAAGGGAGCGAAGTATATAATGACTCAAATATGAATGCCACCAATTTTCGTTGTTTGCGTCATGTTAGTCAACCCTTGGGGACTTTCCATATTCTCGTTGGGCCCAATAGTGGTCTTCATCTGATTCTTCCTCATTAAGGGAAGATTCTACAGCATCATCAAAATCTGATTTCATAGCCATAGCCTGGGGTGATGAAAATTGTGAATTGTGAATTGTGAAGTATTATTCACTAATAAAAAAATGGTTATTTAACTTACGATTTTTAAATAAATTTTTTTCAAAGCGGAACAAAAATGGGAGCACTTTTTGTCCCCAAATCACCTGATTTTCACCCGCCCAGCCATAGCCGACCAAATCCTTCCATTATTAACTGAATATTATAAAAATATCCTATGTACAGGACAAAAAAGTGTTCAAGCCGTGATGCTATAGCAATGACTCATTAAGAATGGTAAATGATGAATGATTATTTAATATAATTATCAATGACTTAAAATATATAAATGTACTTGATGCAATCGGGAAACGCTATATCGCTTTTTTTGCGATATAGGGCAAAACCGTAAAGCGTTTCCAAAACGCTTTACGGTTTCATTCTTAAATTATTATTCTTACAAACTATAGTCTCACTCAAACCCTCGTGGAAAAGCCGTGATGCTATCGCTTTTTTTGCGATAGTATCACTCAAACCCTCGTGAAAAAGCCGTGATGCTATCGCTTTTTGTGGCGTATGTATCACTTTTGCGAAATATCGATGCCATAACCACCAGTGCTATCGTTTGAGTGAGACTATTACCACAAATCTTTTTCACGAGGCTTTGAGTGATACTATCGCAAAAAAAAGCGATAGCATCACAAAATCAATTTAAAATCAATAGGTTATAAATTTTTGTCCTGTACATAGAAAAATATCACTATACTAATGAAGAACGATCTTTTCAAGATCATTATTGTTATAATGTCCATTTTTAAATTTAGTTACCAAATATTTTTTGAAATAAATAGGTAGCACTGTACATTTTATTCACAAACTGCTCTTATCAGCTAGAAGTCAAGTGCAACTAATCCCAGAAAGCCACGAATTAAACCAATCAAGTATTATTAACTGATGTTACGCACATTGCTTCGACGATGTCACAGTTTGTGCAATAAAGCGGAAAGTTCCATACCATGATGATGTTTGGTGAAAGGGCTTTCGCTACGGATTGCCCCTACAATATATCACTAAATGTATGGACAATCCTTTATGGTTGCCCCTCTGGACTCATTTTGAAGCGTTGTGCGTCATAAGAGTTTTTAAATGAAATGCGAAGGTCGTTATTTGCTATTCATGATTTGAGATTATTGATGGCCGTTAAATGAAATGCGAAGGTCGTTATTTGCTATTCGTGATTTGAGATTATTGCTGGCCGTTAAATGAAATGCGAAGGCCGTTGTTTGCTATTCCCGATTTGAGATTATTGCTGGCCGTTAAATTAGAAATGCGAAGGCCGTTGTTTGCTATTCGCGATTTGAGATTATTTGAGGGCCGTTAAATGAAAGGGGCAACCGCGAAGGATTGCCAATATATAACGAAATGTAGGGGCAATCCCCCGCGCCCCGATTGGTTGCCCTTTCACCAAACATCATCATGGTATGGAACTTCCGCTTTATTGCACAATTGATGACTTCAAGAAGCAATGTGCGTAACATCAGTACCTAAGTCGCTCGTGGGACTTTGGCGCGATTTCCGCATTAGTCTCCAGAACTAACCAGCTATCTCGTGTCATCTATTCCCCGAGCGGCTTTTTTTTATACTTTGCTCCTTTGAAAAGGGTGATAATGTGAAGAAGTTATGGTTTACAAAGTTCATATTTATCAATCTGTTAAATCCGGAAAGAAGTTGTACTTACTTTGCTCCTTTGAAAAGGGTGATAATGTGAAGAGGTTATGGTTTACAAAGTTCTTATGTATCAATCCGTTAAATCCGGAAAGAAGTTGTACTTCCACCGTTAAATCCGGAAAGAAGTTGTACTTCCAGTATAACCTCAAATCGCTATGTCGTATTCCACCGTCATTCAACGCATTGAATGCGAAGATATTGTCACATTTATCAACGCTTCTTTTGCTTGTACACGTCAGCAAGAATTTTATAGTGATGGGCAAACCCAAGCGTTTTCTATCGAATTTCTTCATGAGTATATTCTTGGTAACTATCGCCGGCTTTACGCCCGGACTTTAGCGGCTGGCATCAATCATTTTAACCAAGCACAAATTATTGTGAATTTGCTGGCTGCGGGTAGTCCTGGCTCCGCCCAAGATCGTGCCGAGGAAGGCGCACTCATCGCTGCCACGTTGCAAGCATTGCCCACGAATCGGGCCTTTCAAGTGTTGAAAAAGCTCCAGCAACGGCGCGTGAATAATCGCCGCACCCGCGCCATCATCCGCCGCTATCTTACCCAGCACAAAGAACCGGTTTTTGCGGCAGTTAAATATCGTCGCAAGTTTCGGGCCGCTGTCGCACATGCCCATTTGAAATTAGAAGAAGAATTTGGGCCGTTTTTATTCAGCCTCAAGCAGCAATATCACTTTACCAACCCATTATTTGAAAGTTACCGCAAAGCGCATTACAGTCATGATGCTATTTACGAGTTGCCCTATACTGTTGCTGAGGGACTCGCTGCCAAACATAGAATCCCCCGCGAAAAATTTTTGGCAGGGATTGAAAAACAAATGACGGTGGGGGAAAAATTTCGTTTGCAAAAAGCGGCTGAAAAAGCCAAAAATGTCACTTTAGAAATAGATATCAATAAGATAGAGATCACTCGCTTAGCACTTTATATTTTGTCGTTGCCAATAACGGTACGCCGGGAACGTTATGAGAAGCTGCATCAAGCCATGACTGAGTCAGCCACCCGTGCTTTACGACGTGTGCCCATGACACTTGGTAAAGTCGCCACGGTTCTTGATGCCAGCTATTCCATGTCCGGTTCAACGAAAAAAAAGCAACGTCCTCTGGGTGTCGCACTGGCTGCCAGTTATTTGCTACGCGCGGCCTCTCAAGCATATCGCGCTTTTTGGACATACCCGGTTAAGCATGAATTGTTGGTGCAAGCGCGGGGGCAAACGCCTTTGGGGGAACGTCTGCTAGATGCGCTGACATGGCAACCCGAGTTGGTGGTGATTATTTCCGATGGTTTTGAAAACGATCCCCCATCAGGGGCGGCAGAAGTGGCACGGGTTTATCGCGATAAACTCGAGCCAAACTACCACACCGATATCATCCATACTAATCCAGTGTTTGATGCCGAGAACTATACACCGCGCCAGATTGGCGCAGCGATTCCTACCGTTGGGCTGCGAGATGCGGAGGATATTCCCACGATGTTAGGATTTGCTCGTTTTGCGAGTGGGGTGGTACCGCTGTCGGTGCTGGAAGATTATTTGTCGAAGCGGGTTGAAATGGTATTGGGGTAGGGGAAAGGTGCACTGGAAGTACAACTTCTTTCCGGATTTGACGGATTAATTATTTAACGGATTGATTAATTTAGGATTTGCGAGTTTTGCGAGTGGGGTGGTACCGCTGTCGGTGCTGGAAGATTATTTGTCGAAGCGGGTTGAAATGGTATTGGGGTAGGGGAAAGGTGCACTGGAAGTACAACT
>Ga0164315_10000987_pt1 | contig 20896 bp, 11 predicted proteins | sample GuaBasSedimGuay6_FD_113737 | JGI IMG/M metagenome (GOLD analysis project Ga0164315, IMG submission 113737) | Subseafloor sediment microbial communities from Guaymas Basin, Gulf of California, Mexico - Guay6, Core 4569-2, 0-3 cm | ecosystem: Environmental > Aquatic > Marine > Hydrothermal vents... | reverse complement strand
TTGACCAAATTCATTTTGAAATGCACCTGCTATTTTTCCTGCTTTATAACGATTCCAAGCGGTTCTATATTGAACGCCTTGTTCTTTTGCATAGTCTTTTAGTCTCTTCATCTAAGATAGTATCTCACACTATTTTTTTCTATAAAATACTATTTAATCAGTAAATGTATATAATACTCGCCATCCACCACGCATTTCATCATCTTTTCTCAAAAAACCATATCTTTCCAATTCAATCAATGAACTATGAGATAGAGTCTCACTAATACTTTTAATGTCAACTGTTTTTGGCAGTTTAACACCTAATTTGTCTATATGTATTAAAGCAACAGATATAAAAGTACTCTGCCTCTCTTTATCCCAAGCCTTCCAAATATTTGTCAAAGTTTCTTCAACTTTGGAATAAAAAATATCCTTCATATAGCGATAACAAAAAGAATCGTAAAACCAGTCAAGCCATTAAAAATATTTTCCCACCAATCAGCAAAATTTATCATCAATTATTGATTCTCCTGTTGTTATGTGTTAGCAAGCTTAGGATAGGATGTTGATTGGGAGCTTTGATGAGTCTTTTTACATGCGGGTAAAATGTCGATGTTATTTAAAAAAGGATTTGCCGTCTATAACTACAATTACACAAAATAATATTTTTGGAGCAGACACAAGTAGAAAACCTTATTAATAATGGCATATTGAAAGTTGATTTACCGCTTTTTGAAAAGGATATTCCTTTTGTATTGGAAGCGTTATCTAAACAATACACACCCTTTCTTTCCAATAGATTTAGTGCTAATGAGGATTATTTTTCTGAGGCAAAATTTCAGGCTTTAAGTACGGGTTATCAAGCCAATTATCAAAACCGTCACATAGCATCACAACTGTCTATTGGGCGAAAAGATGTTCTAAAAGTCTTGAAAGATCAGGATAGTCTGATGCTTGAATTGATCTTACTGGCAGGAGATTTACCCGCATCTATGGAGTGCAAAATTTATTTTGCGGCCCTCTTGGAGTGCAAAATTTATTTTGCTTCCGTTCCAAATTTATTTTGCTTTTTGTTCCAAATTTATTTTGCGTCAGTGCAGATTGATAATGACCCTTTTTTTGGGAATGCGCCCATTGTTAAACTGAACAGAAAAAAATCAATAGAACGCTAAATGCTGATCTATCATGATTTACACTGATATCGTAGATTGACATAAAACTAATAAATTCAATCAGCGTTTCACGCTAAAGTTTCGCTCCGCGAAACTTTAGCGTGAAAATCATGACAATCAGCATTTCACATTTCACGCTAATGTTTCGCTCCGCGAAACATTAGCGTGAAATTTCACGCTAATGTTTCGCTCCGCGAAACATTAGCGTGAAATTCAGTTTTTGCGCGCAAAAACTGAAGCGTGAACCGAATGGAAGCTACGCTAAATATCAGCGTTCTATCAAGTTTTTATATTTGTTCAAATCTTCATTTTTTGTTTAACATCCTATTGACTACAGTTTATTAATTATTGTTAATAAATTGGGTACTATGCATCAACCTTAATTCTTTTTTCAGTTCTTCAAGCGAAATATTTTCGCAGGGTTCATCTAGTGCTTCTATGGCTTCATGATAATCCAGTTTATCTTCTAATTTTTGTAATAACGCCAAATCTTCAAATGGAAGTAAAACGGCAATACCGTAGCCATTTTGAGTAATCAGGGTTCGTTGTTTTTTAGCCGTGGTACTTTTGATTAAGTCAGAAAAATGTTGGCTTGCCTCAGTAATCGTTAATTGCGGCATTTCAACGGATATTTCCGGTAATGAAGTGGCTTGTAAAGTCATTATTTTCAAATACCCTCAAAATCGCTTGGCAAAAATGATAAAATTCATGAACTCATGAACTATTCCAAGACACGATAAAACTTGATGATCAAGTTTTTGCGATCTTTATTATTTTCTCACGCAAAGCCGCTAAGACGCTAAGCAACTTGGCACCTTTGTGCCTTGGCTCGAAGCGTGAAAATCAAACATCACAGATAAAAAAAAAGCCCAACCATTATTAATGAAATAACGGTTGGGCTTTTGATAAAGGAAAGGTTAGCTGATGCTAATCTTTTATTATTGGACTTTTATTTAGCGGTTGCCTTGGCAACCAAATCGACGTGAGGCACTTTCTTCAACGCCCACTTCTTGCTCTTGCGATCATAAGTGGAGTTGACAAAGCATTTCCAATTTTCTTCGTCAACGAAGTTGTAGTCCATGCGATAGTAGAAGCCAGGATAGCGGCTTTCTTCACGGAATTGGATATGTTTCATGTGGGCTTCTGCGGTGATGATGCGGTGGTAGTTTTCCCACGCACGCAGTAGCTCGTGTAAGTCTTTGGCACGCATCTTGACGGCATCTTCCTTGAGCATTTCCAACTTGTCTTCACAGACTTGCAACATTTTTCCATTGGTTTGATACCAAGTTGCGACACCCGCGCAGTATTCATCCATGATTTTTTGCAGACGGAATTGCAACATCTTCGGGGTGATGTAGTGTGGATTCACGTCAATGGCGGTGGTGTAATCCTTGTGTTCCAAGAAAGTACGCACAGGACGGTAGATTTCTTCTACCAATTCGTCAACTGAGGTATCTAACTCAGGCTTCCAATCCTTGTTGTCTAATGCAAACTTCACCATGGCCTTAGCGGCAATACGGCCTTCTGCATGGGAGCCAGAAGAGAATTTATGACCGGATGCACCGACACCGTCACCGGCGGTAAACAGGCCTTTGACTGTTGTCATGGAACGATAACCCCAAGACCATTCAGCAGGTGCCCCTAAATCTGTAGGCCCAGAGACCCAAATACCACAACAGCCAGAGTGAGAACCCAGCAAGTACGGTTCGGTTGGCATCAATTCAGACGGTTTCTTCTCAGGCTCAATATTTTCACCAGCCCAAACACCTGCCTGACCGATACACATATCTAAGAAGTCTTCCCAAGCTTCAGCTTCTAAATGCTTGATTTCTTTGGGAGTCATGGTTTCAGCCAGTTTAGCTAAGGCAGTCGGGGTATCCATGTAAATCGGGCCACGACCTTCTTTCATCTCGTGCATCATGAGATGGTTACGCAAACAGCTTGCAGGCACTGCGGCTTGACCGTAAGGCGGATAGTCATTTAACATGGCCTTGTTCTTGTCCATGTAGACTTCGCCGAAAGCATTGGTAGCCTTGGCTTTAAAGAGCAAGAACCATGCACCGACTGGGCCGTAACCATCTTTGAAGCGCGCAGGCACAAAGCGGTTTTCCATCATGGTCAATTCTGCACCGGCCTCAGCTGCCATGGCGTAGGTTGAACCGGCATTCCAAACGGGATACCAAGCACGGCCACTGCCTTCACCTACGGAGCGTGGACGGAAGAGGTTGACGCAGCCACCTGCGGCAAGCAGACAAGCTTTGAATTTGTAGACATGGAGTTTGTGTTCACGTACGTTAAAGCCAATGGCACCAGCGACGCGCTCTGGATCGTTTTTATCGTTGACCAGTTTAACGATGAAAACGCGCTCTTGAATATTATCGGTGCCAAGGGCCTTTTTAGCGGCTTCTGCGACGATCCATTTGTAGGATTCGCCGTTGATCATGATTTGCCATTTACCAGAACGGACTGGCTTACCGCCGTCTTTCAATGATTTGTCTTCATCACCCGGTTGTTTCCAAATGGGCAGGCCCCATTCTTCAAACAATTGTACGGAGTCATCGACGTGACGGCCTAAGTCATAAGCTAAATCGTCGCGGGTGATACCCATTAAGTCATTAGCAACCATACGGGCGTAATCCGCTGGATCTTGATCACCCAGATAAGTATTAATAGCGGATAAACCTTGAGCAACCGCACCAGAACGATCCATTGCGGCTTTGTCAATCAATTTGACTTTGAGATCGGTGCCTTCTATCCAACGCATGAGTTCGTAAGCAGCACCGCAACAGGCCATACCCCCTCCAATCAAGAGGATATCAACTTCTTCTTCAATGATGTCTGGTTTTCCAAATTCGGCCATGTTTGTTACCTAATTGATGAGTTATGTGGTTTCAATTGTTCAGTTCTAATTAACAGCTTCTTTTTTCTTAGTCATACTTACTCACCTATACCAAACAGGTAACTAAATAGTTCCAGAATTAAGATAATTAGCTCGTAGTTGATAACTCAAATAATCAAGTTGCAACTGGAGTCCAGGATGGGCTGTCTCATCCGAGCGGCCACTTGTTTCCAAGCGACTTAATGGAGGATGCTTGTCATAAGTTCTTAGTGATAAAACCTAATAAAACGCACCTCAAGATTAACCTAATCTTGAGGTGAATTTGCAACCTCTAATTTGCAGAGCCTCTCATATACCATGAACCTCATGGTGTCACCATGAAAGATGACTTTAATCGTTTAACTTGCTCTAATTTTTAAAGTCAAGGTTTTTTGAGATTTTTTGATCAACCATTAGCTGAATGGGTAAGAATGATTAGAGGTGACATCGATCTCAAGTGCTAGACGCTGCACCCACCCAGAATAGGCAGGTGATGGTTTTGTCTTGTGCGATTACAAACGGATAAGTTGGCTTTTATCGCCCTTCAATTCGGAACCCATATTGAAAAGCCCGGGCTTATCAATATCAGCCATGTTAGCCTCTGGTTTACCAGCGTAGGGTTCAATAGAACCTTCAGGCGTGGTACGAATAGGGAATTTGAAACGCTTTTTATTACCATTACGGAACACAATAGTCCAGACAATGGAATCACTACCCCGTAGAGGTTGGACAGAAGCGCCCAAGGGGACAATGTCAGCATAGTGACGGACTTCGATAGCTTGTTGTGGGCAAATCTTAACGCAGGAATAGCATTCCCAACATTGTTCAGGCTCTTGATTAAAGGCCTTCATGGCATGCCCAGTTTCAGAGCCATCTTTATCCAATTTCATCAAGTCATGGGGGCAAATATACATACAGGCCGTTTTGTCTTGGCCTTTGCAGCCATCACATTTCTCAGTACGCACAAATGTAGGCATAAACAAATATCCTCTTAGAATGGATTTACGAAAAAGGTGTCATTAACTTAAATTATTTAAATATGCTGCTAAACAATCTGTAGCCATCGTGTTTTGAACAATTGATTATCCAGATCACGTAGGCCGAGCTGTTTTGCTAACGATTTTTTGACAATGACTTTGTACAAATTAACTGACTGATTTAAAGACTATCATTCGCTCGGTTTTTATTTTGGGCATTCTAAAGAATGTTATGATGTACTAATTTTATAGATATCTTACTTAAAAACGCCAAAACCACAAAAATCGGATTTGGTTATGTTTAAGGGGTAAGCTCCCCACGTCACAGATCGAAATATCTGTAACACTTTGTTTAAAAAATGTCGATTTTGAAGCTAATTTGATGTGAATTATAAGTCTAGGTTTGAGAAGTCATAACATTTACATACTGAACCGCGAATACCTGCCTTCTTGAACTTCCCTAAGTTCCGATGCGGATGTTACTACAAATTATTTTTTTTTGTCAAGCTTTTTTTGACTGGCTTTTGTGATTTTGGTGTTTAATTGCTAACTGTCAATAGTTCAATCATTTACTTTAATTTATGTGTTATTGTACCACAGTGGTTGATGGTTTTTAATCTGTTTGCAATAGATTGATTGATGTGGTAATCAAGGCTGCCTTTATTAGACTTGTCCCTTAATAAGCTAAGTCCTTGATTTTTAATCTCGTTGTATAGAGTATTTTCAATGACTTACGTTTATTTAGGGACAAGTCTATTTAAAAAAATAAAAGTTAGTTAATTAACGCGATGCCGATTTTTTGTTTTTGATTAAATCAATTACAACACATCAAGAGTGGTCATTTCAGTTATTGATAGGGTGATTTTAAGACGTGATTTTAATATAACAATTTGATTTTGATTATTCTTCAATATTGATGTGTGTTGTTATATCAATAGTTGAGATAAAATCGTCGTACCAGTTGATAAGGCACTAACGAGTGGCAATGTGAATGACGCGCTATATACTAATAGATGACACCAGATCAATCCAAACGGATTTATTCTTAGTAGCTATAAAAATAATTTATTGCAATGCGGCTTTAATTTAAATCGTTTTGTGAATAGGATTGAAAAATGAATGATGAAGAATTAAATGTTTAATTAATAGATATTATACCGATTTAATACAACTTTTCACGATTTCACGCTGAAGTTTCACGCTGAAGTTTCGCGGAGCGAAACTTCAGCGTGAAATAAAGTTTTTGCGCGCAAAAACTGTATTTAGCGTAGCCCACCTCCGGTTCACGCTTTCACGCTAAAGTTTCGCTCCGCGAAACTTTAGCGTGAAAAGTTGCGCGCAACTTTTGCGTGAAATGTGAAAAATTGATTTTATGACTATTCCCATTTTGGGAAAAACAATGAAATCAATTCGCGCCAAAAGTTTTGCGCGCAAAACTTTTGGCGCGAAACTTAAATTTAATCGGTATAATGTCTAATATATGTTGATTATGGCGTTATTTAAATTAATGCATTTATCAATCGCATAAGGGAATTATCCAATTGGGCATTTTAGCAATTTGAATGATATCAGAGTTTGTTGTGAACAATGGCTTCGAGGCCAAAACTTTTGCCTCAAAGCGCGAATAGTGAATTAAAAAATGATTTTATAGGCCAAAAAGACTTATAAAAAGTCATGAATTGCCATTCATTTTTTGGGTAATCCTTGGCAAGTATTAAAAATCAATCAGAAATGTGGATCGGTTCTTATGATTTCACCTGTTTGGCACATCAAGACTAAGAGACGCGACCCCACCATTTCTTAGGACTAGATCATCAATGCCATTAAGTTAGGCAAAAACGTAGGCCGGGTAGACTTGGTTACCCACACTATTTATCAAAAAATGATCTTGATTGGGGGTTTCACTGCGCGAGCCGAAGGCCAGCTTCGCAAAACCCAGCTACGATCTTTTTTTGAAAATTGTTCAGTGTTTATATAGGCCGTCTGCTTGTTCTAGATTGTGGCATTAGCTCCGCTAATTTTCTGTCGTACTCGGCAAACTTCTCCGCAAAAATGCGGTGCATTTCAGCAATAGTAGCAAACCTTTCTTTTTCGCGATCAAGTTCGGCAAACTTATCAGCAAAAAGACGGTGCATTTCAGCAATGGTGGCAAACCTTTCTTTTTCGCGATCTAATTCGGCAAATTTTTCCGCAAAAATTTTGTGCATTTCGCTAATACTGGCAAACTTTTCATCTCTCTGGTCAATTTGGGCAAATTTTTCCGCAAAAATCTTGTGCATTTCGCCAATCGTGGCAAACTTTTCTTTTTCGCGATCAAATTCGGAAAATTTTTCCGCAAAAATTTTGTGCATTTCGCCAATCGTGGCAAATTTTTCGCCGGCGTTTTGTTCAGTTGTAGGCAAGGCTTGAAATTTCTCGGAAACCATATCGACACAGGAAGAAAATGTCTTTTTAAGTTCCTGTTCTGTGATAGCACTGCTACCTTCAGTCGTCGCTCTTGTGTGCAGGGTGTTTGAGGCCAAATTGATCGAAATTTCGAGTAATTTTAGCGCATCTTGTTGATTCATTAGGACTCCTTTGAATGAAACGTTCATTTGGCTTAAATGACCGATTTTTTTGAAAAAGATTTTCAGAAGTCGGCAGCGATAAATCAATCGTGCCATGTCATAAATCAGTGAAAAACTATCAAACTGCCACATCTTATGTCAGTTTTGTTTTTAACTGATACAAACTAAGGGGCAGCTTTAATGCGTGCCATGTACCAATGCCGTCTAAGTTGCCTTCGTGCCTAGCCGAAAAAATAAAGTATATATATTAACTCCTGAACTCCTGAACTCCAGCAACGCCTAACAAAAAATATCAAATCACGGTTTTAGCCCGTTTTGGTTTTTACTGATGTTAAAAATCATTTCAGTACTCGGGGGCAGACACGTCAGTCTGTTTTTACGAGATGTCTGTAAGGGTGAACCGAAGTTATCGCCCTTTTTTGAAAAATAGAATAGGTGAAAGCATAGAAGAAATTTGTATTTTGAAGAGACACAATTTTCTGTAAAATTTTTTGAAGATGAGTTCCTTTTATGCTTTCAGCCACTATAAATTCTTTGAATATTTATAGCTCATTCAATCAAAATTCATAAAAACTTAAAATAAATATGGTTTTTAAGCTTTTTATTTAAATTTTACTGTGCGGCTATTACACACATAAAGTATTCAGATGTCAAGACTTGTCAAGACTTTTGTGGATTACACGGCCATTGTTTGATAGATTTTCTTTCTTTCCCATTGCCGTTTTATCGTAAACGCGACACCAAAAAGCAAAAACAAATGTTACAGTACCCTTTGCTGCCTGAATTTAATTGCGAATTGACTTGTCATAATTAAGGCCGCTCTAAAAAACTTTTGCCCCTGATATGCTGACTCTATATTAAACTTTTTAATCCCGATCTTTCAATGATAATATGACAATTCAAAATTTCACGCAAAAGTTTTTATCGCGAAAAACTTTTTCATACAAAAGTTTAGCGAAGCGAAACTTCTTAAGTGAAAGCGTGAAATAGTGTGTTTTGAAATGGAAAGTTATAAAAGGATATTGACAATTATAAATTAAAAATAATTTGTGACTCTAGGATTTTGGCTGAATTTTAATGTTTTTCGTGAGCGCGATTTATCGCCTTGATGATTTACATGATGGCATTAAATAATAAATAATGCCCACTAACTGAGTGACTTATAAACTTTGGCCTTTGCTATTGAGCCTACAAGTTTAAATGATAACCGATTAAAAGTTAAACCCTCACCCATGATCGATAAACAATGACACTTAAGACTAAACTCACCTTGATTTTAATTCCACTGGTCGTTATTCCCATTGTGCTACTGGGTAAGTTGTCGTATGACTATGTGGTTGAAACAAAAAAACAAACTGTGCTAACACAAATGGGCGTACTATTAGATCAAGTCCATCAAGAGGTACAGTTTCATTTACAAACGGCAAAAGTCAATATTGAGCTGTTGTCAGAATCAAGTGGATTGAATAATTATTTATTCCAAGATAAAGCTAACCGTGAACTGGCTATGCCGGCCATGCAAGTTCGCATGTCGCTTTTGTTTAACAGTTACAAAAATGTGTACCAAGATGATTATAAAATTCGTGTTTTGCTCCCAGATGGGTCTGAAGTCACCCGCTTTTTGAATGACAATAGTCAAAATAATACGGTTGATAATGATGAAAGGTCGTCTTTTTCTTTAATCAACAATTCTCCTAACACGATTGACGTTTTTTTTGTTAATCATCAGAATGAGCAAAACTCAAATCAGCAAGACTCTCATTTTCTGATTGCTAAAAAACTGTTTCCCCCCGGTTTACCAAAAACAGTGAATGCCAAAACTTTACGGGGCTATTTGTTGATTACTATGCGCCCCCATTTTTTAACCAAACATATCAAAATGGGTCAAATGAGTGAGAATGGTTACTTACTGATCACTTCTGGAGAAGGGCAGGTGTTATATCAACCTCGCTACAGTATGACCAGTACGATGCATCAGTTGCCAACAGAGGCATTAACGCATCTCGTCTCGCCTCGCGAAAATCAGCAAACCAATCAGAATAAGCCATTGAAAATAGCGTTAGCTGGCAACATGGCTTATATGCAAGGGCGCGATATACATGACGACTTATATTTGTTTGCACTATTGCCAGAAGAAGATGTTTTAGCGACAGGGCGACCTCTAAAAATATTATTCGCTGTAGCTACCTTGGCAAGTATTGTGATCACTTTTATATTGCTTTTTTTCATGCTGAATTATTTGGTCATAGAACCCATACATGTTCTTGCAGAAGTGAGTCGCAAAATTGGCATAGATAACCTTGATGTACAACTACCTTCGCGTAAACAAGATGAAATTGGTACACTTTATTTTTATTTCAATAAGATGGTTGTTGGCTTGCGAACGGCATTACATCAAGTTGAACGGGCGAATGCCGAATTAGAGGAGAAAGTACGATTACGCACTTTAAGTCTTCAAGAATTGAATGCTGAATTAGAAGTCGCACGCCAAAATGCCGAAGCGGCTAATCGGGCTAAAAGTGAATTTGTTGCTAATATTAGTCATGAATTACGCACCCCTATGAATGGCATTCTAGGGATGGCTCAATTGATTTTAAATACCCCGCTTAATGAAAAACAATATCAACAGCTCAATTTGCTTTATGATTCAGGGAAAATCCTATTGAATATCATTAATGAGTTGCTTGATTTAAGTAAAATAGAAGCGGGGAAAATGGAATTAGATCTCATTCCATTTGATTTGTTACAAATCGTCAAAGATGCGGTTACTTTGTTAGGCATCAGAGCGCAAGAAAAGGGGTTAACATTAGAAATAGAAGCAGATGATGCGCTCCCTACGCGAGTGATGGGCGATAATAACCGCTTAAGACAAATTGTGTTAAATCTTGTGGGTAATGCGATTAAATTTACCATTCAAGGCGGTATTGTTGTCAAGATTCTTTTGGAAAAAGTCGTATCGGAAGAAGCCTACTTAAAAATTGTCGTGATTGACACAGGTATTGGCATTCCGCAACACGAGTTGCCACATTTATTTGATAAATTTCATCAAGTTGATGCGTCAACAAGCCGCAAATATGGCGGGACTGGCTTAGGATTATTTATAAGTCGCCAATTGATAGAACTGATGGGCGGACAAATCGGCGTTGAGACACAAGCAGGTGATGGTTGCACGTTTTGGTTTACAATCACATTACCAATAGTAGAAAGTGCTACATATCAGGCGAATGACGTAAAAACTATATCGCAAGAAACGGTTACCAATGCTTGGGTATCCACCCCTAGTCAGTCTGAACAACCTGCCCGTATTTTGTTAGTGGAAGATGATAAGATTAATCAAATGGTGGCCCAGATGACACTAGAAGAACTGGGTTGTCAAGTGGAAATTGCTAATAATGGTCAAGAGGCCATTGAGATGAGTGCTGATAGCGATTATGATTTGGTGTTGATGGATGTACACATGCCAGTTTTAAATGGTTATGTGGCTACTCAACGTATTCGTGAACGTGAGCAACAAACAAACAGCCATTTACCTATCATTGCCATGACTGCTGATGTGATTACCACTGACTATGAAAGCGGTTTGGAAGTGGGTATGGATGGTGCTTTGGCTAAACCAATTGCCAAGGCTGACCTTGAGGCGATGTTAAACAAATGGTGCCGTGAAGTAACTTCATCTGTGATAGCGACTATTGATGCCCACATTTTGTTAGTGGAAGACAACGAGACTAATCAGATAGTGGAAAAAATGATGCTAGAAGAAATGGGCTATCATGTGAATGTTGCTAATGATGGGAGGGTCGCTATAGATTTGATAGAATCCGCGCATTATGATTTAGTCCTGATGGATATACACATGCCGGTATTAGATGGCTGCACGGCCACCGAACGCATTCGCCAAAGTGAACAAAACACAACGACTCATTTGCCTATCATTGCTATAACTGCGAGTGCGACAGCCCAAGACATAGAAAGATGTCTGAAAGCGGGTATGGATGACTTCTTGGCTAAACCCATCGCACAAGATTCTCTTACCCAAATACTCCAAAAATGGTTGACTGTCAGCCATGATGTGTCTTCTAGTTATTGATATTTAAGTGTTTATTGATAATCTAGTTACATTTTTTAATGGGTAAAAGGATTACAGCGTGCTCAAAGGGGCAAGACCAAAGAAATAGCTCTTAGAATGAATCGTACATGAATTTTCCTGACAATATTGTGCTCAAAGGGGCAATCCCTTGTGCTTGCCCTTTAATTAAATGAATCGTACATGAATTTTAAATGTGCTAGTTCTATAAAAAGTATCACGACCGGGAAAAAATTTATCTCTTTATTTTTTTCCAACAATATAGGTGACATATTTCTCCAATAGCCACTGATGAATGCGATTTTTTTCGCTTTTGTCAAAAATACCCAAGTAGAAGACAAATAAAGTTATAAGAGAATAAATGATTCCAGTGACTAAAACAAAACCCACAGCATACCAGCGATCGTTCATGGCTATTGCCACCCAAGGTGTTAGTAACCAAAACAATAGATAACCTACCCCATAAGGTATTAATCCTGGGATGATGACTTTATTCACATAAGCTTTATTTTTCAACCCTATAATTTTGTTGGTATAATAAATGAAAATCAAGGCACTAACAATAGTGGCTAGTACGATTGTTATCACAATATTGAGGATATTTATTTCAAACAGTCTAAAAACAATGGTCATCGCAATACCTATTAATGTGATGCGTAAAAGTTGATAAATAAAGATGCGGTTTGGTTGTTCAATTCCCTTAAAAAAAGTTGTCCCAGGCCCGGTGAGAACATGTAAATGCTGAGGGAAGGTGAGAAAAACCATAATGACGCTGACTATTTGATATTGTGGATCATTTCCTAACCAAGCTGCAATGATGGGTGCTGAAAAAGCGGCTAAATAGCCCATAATAAATCCGGTTAGCAAACTCATCAGACGCGAGCCTTGCGCGTACAGATTTCGTACTTCTTGTTGGCGTTGTTGACTGTGCATATACGACATTGCCGGCAAAAAGACGGCATTCATAGAAGCCGGAATGAAAGTAGACATCACCGGAAATTTTGTACCGAGATCGAGTAAAGTCATTGCTTGGAGGTTGATTGCTGTACTGGTGATCATTTTATCCATTGACTGCAAAAATAGACCTAAGAGTCCAGAAATTTGCACAATGGCCCCAAACTTATAAAAAAATTTTAAATAAGATAAGTTAATATGCCTCAATCCGACAGATAATTTCGGAATCAGTTTGAAAGAAAGTATTATGTAAGCCATTATGCTGACAACATATCTAATCATAAGCGCATAAAACAGAGAGTAAACCCCCAATCCGCTGAATAAAAAAACAATAATCAGTACCGTTTCTAAAGTTAAACAAGTGATCCAAATTAGCATGGTTTCTGCAATCATTTGTAATCCATTTAAACTTTGTGGAAAGGCATCCAAGCTAAGCGTGAGCATAAACACGCAAACTGTTCCAAAAAACAAGACGAAAGCGGTGTCATGTAGTTTAGCAGGAATATTAAATACTTCTAATAGTGTAGGCATAAAAAACCACATTATTCCTATTAATATGATAGAAATAATGGTTACCAATAAGATGCCAGTAGAAAGCAGTCCATTGATTTTTTCAATTTCATTTTTAGCATGGTATTCGGCGACATAGCGAATATACACATTGGACACCCCAAAAGCGCCAAAGCCTATATAACTTGTCATGATCAGACAAAAAACCCATATGCCGTATGTTTCTAAACCGATAAAACTTAAAACTAAAGGGGGTATAAACAATCGTGTAGCTAAATGAAAAATTTTTGTTAAAACTGATATGGATAGATTCTTTGATATCAGTTTTTGCATTTCATGCTTGTCAATGACTTTATGCGATGGCGGTTTAAAAAGGGTAGACATAATCTGTTATGTATTTATGGCATGCTTCAATAAAAATAATAGCTATTGAGTAACACTTGGTTAGAGAGTCAAAAAAATAGCCATTCAAAAATGGCTTTAAATTTTAAAAGAAAAACTTTTATTCAGATAAAATTGTTAATAGGTTACAAATCTTATGTTACTTCAGATAAACTGTTTATTATTCACACAAGCGAACAATTTTCATCCTTTTTAACTATGCTGTGTTGCTCATAAGTTGTTTCTATTATATATTATTCATTGTTACAGTGTAAATTCAGGAGTTCAGGATTAAAGGAGTTCAAAGCAAGATTAATTGAACAATGTGTCTCGAAGCGGTGAAAGTGTGATCATTTAAATGAATCTTACAAAGTAAAATTATTGAGATGAAAAGAGGCATTATGCATTATGGCGCTTAAAGAATGACATATAGTTAATCCATTGTTTTTAAAGTCATCTTTGAACGCTTCGCTTTCTGCGAATGTTGTTCTTGGCAAAGCAGGCTTTGGGATTGTTTAAAGTCTCATTCTAGGCTAAAATGCATCAACTTCTTTTCATGCTATCACTTATGCTATCACTTATAATATACTTAACATTATCATAAATCCCACATTCCGCATAGCCTTTTTTGAAATTGATATTTTATAACTGATTGATTTATATTGAAATAGCTCTCTTGTCGCGTCGTGCGTTGCTTTGTTAATAAAACCTGGCATAAAATAATGTTTTATGACGTTTTGATTGCCACATATTTGTTATTTACGAGATTTTGATTAACTCGACAATCTCTTATGACCCAATTCATGGGCATGGGAGGACAGCTTCGCTAATACCCACACTACAATGTGACATTGTCAAATTAAAGACAACTCCCCTGATCCTGTGTTTGAGCATTATGTTGAGTTGAATGTACTTTTTTGAATCTATCTTGTTTTATATCAAAATCAATAGGTTATAAAATATAATTTTTGAAACGAAGGTATGCGGAATGTCGGATAAATTGCGCTTTTTTTTATTTAACAGCCAACAGCTTTCAGCAGTTAGTTGTCTTACAGCTTAAGTCAGGTGGTGGTGACTAACTAAATACGAAAATTATAACGGTGGACAGTATAATACCTTCGCCAAAAACTTGAGTATTAAACTCAGCTATTTGAAAAACGCTTAAAAATCAATGAGATTCAAAATAAGCTAAACGGGGTTCAAGAATACGGATCGTTATTGAAATTTAACCAATATGACATAATAACCATTTTATTAATGAGATTATTAGCGAAGGTATTGTTATAATGCCGTGAGTTTTTTACCCAATTTGGCTAATTGTATGGCATAAGTTTTTATCAAATACCGTTTTGACAGTCTTTCTACCCAACGAGTTGGGATAGCTTTTTCACCGTAAAATGCCCCCGCTAATTGTCCATACAGCGCACCGGTACTACTCGCCTTATTGCCAAGATTTACCGCTAAAAGCAACCCTTTTTCAAAGCTATCGCTTAAATAAAATGCCCATAGAGCTGCTTCTAGGGCGTTCACCACATATCCAGTGCCACTTATAATCGGTGGTTGTTTCTTTTTAAAAGAACCACAAGCTATTGCATCAATTTTCATGGCAAGAGGATGTTTTTCCCAATACCCTAGTGCTGGGCTATAACGTTTGCTCAACAAGGTTTCTTTATCTACCTCATTGATAGCACCAACGATCAATGCACTAAAATAACGACAGGCATCAATAGCGGCTTTAACACCATGGGTTGTGCGCGAACTTTCCCCTGATTTTTCAATGGCTTGTTGAGGAATATTAGCATAAAACAGTGGCACAGGAGTACAACGTATAACAGAACCACTGCCGGCAGAATATTCATCAGAAGAGCCACAATACGGCTTACCGCAACGCTCAAATTTTTCTAAAGCTTCTCGGACAACCATGCCAATACCAACACATTTGCCGGTACTCGTTAAATAGCCTGTTCGATACCATTGACAATAACGAGTTAATTGATCGACGGGATCGAACCCACGTTTTTCAATCAAACTTTCTGCCAAACAGAGTGCCATTGAAGTATCATCTGTCCATTGTCCCTGTTTCAGTTCATAAACACCACCGCCAATCAGGTCAGTAATGGGGGTAAATGAGCCCGGCGTTTTTAATTCAACTGTGCTACCTAACGCATCTCCGATCGCTAAACCTAATAGGCTGCCGCAATAACGCTCAATGGAACACATACTAGTCGTTAGATTGTTGTAATGTATTAAATACCGAAGAAAATAGATACGCTAGCTCGATAATCGGAATAGCTTGATCCTTATAAGAAAAACAGGAAAGGGCTAAAGGTTCCCAATATTGTTGATGTTCAGGCAAATCACAAGCGGTGTCATCACTGACATAAATATTCTGTGGTGTGCTTGCCAAATGCAAACCCGCATAATGGATCGGGTGAGTTGGATCATCTTGGTAAACCGCAATGCCTACAACATTATCCTTTGTCAGGATCATTTTGTCACCGTCTAGCAAATACTGTATATCTAGCACTGGCAAAATGCGATCTTGAAAAATTAACACTTCACAACAGTAAGGTGAGGTACAAGGTACATCAAATAACTTTGGCGATATCAGTACTTGCCACATTTCATGGTGGCCGACTGCGGCTTTTAGATCTCTTCCAAAATCTAATAACCACGCTCGACTGGTTATAACAACTTTTTCTTCGGTCATTTTCAATTATCAGTTATCAGTGATAAATTATCACTCGTTATCATATAAATTTTACGTTTTGACGTGTGCAAGTTTAGACCCTTTGTTATATACAATCCTTGTCGTTCAATTTTAAAAGAGCGGAAAACCCTACAAGAATTACTTATAAAAAAGGATTATCAGTCGTTCAAAAAGGCGCATTTCTAAAAAAAGGGTCATATCTAATAAATCTTGAAGGCCCGATTTTAGTGAAAAATTTATTTTGCGGCCCCATTTTAGTGAAAAATTTATTTTGCGGCCCCATTGATTTTCGTTCCAAATTTATTTTGCTTTTATTTGTTTTTGAACTACTGATTATTGAATACGCTTTATTGCGTACTGATAAAACGTTCATAAAGCTTAAGACAATGTTTTATCAAAGCGGCACCACTACAAACACAAGCTATCTTATCTTGATAAATCAGCAGTTTCGATAACGGTGATTCAGGTATTTTCATAGAAACCGGTAAATCTGTCAGGTAGAGATGCTCTTGTTTAAGGTTGATATTCTCCACCTCATCGCAGGTAATACCTAAAGCCTGCTCTTCTGATTTGAATAAAACTAAATATTCTCGGTTTTCTGGCAATTCTAACAATAAAGATAAATCGTTAGCTAAACAAAACACAGGTGAGGGTTCGTGATGTTCAGAAAACCACCCTATAGCACCTTGAGAGGTAGGATCAACTTGCACATCAGCAATAATTTCTACAGACTCTACCTCATCTTGAGGTACAAACAAATACCTACCATCAAATACCAATAAGACATACAAGTGCGGATTTTTCATTTTGTTATAACCCTATTTGGATACCTCTTGACGAAGATTTTTCCAAAATCGCGACGATATTCTTGACTTAATTAAACAATTGCTCCTGCTAAAGCTTTATCAATCAAATCTAACAATTCGGTGTCTTGATAAGGCTTTGTCAAATAGGCGTTCACTCCCGCGTTTTTAGCTTGCTCACGGTGTTTTTCTGTTGTACGTGAGGTAATCATAAAAATGGGTAAATTCTGCGTGGCTTGATTGGCACGAACATGAGCCGTCAGTTCCAAACCATTCATACGCGGCATCTCCATATCGACTAGCATCACATTAGGACGAGTTTGGTTCATCATTTCAATGGCTTCTAGCCCATCCTTCGCAAGCTGCGTTTCAAAACCGGCATCTTCAACTAATAGCGATAACGATTTTCTCACACTAAGCGAATCATCAACAATCATAATATGCGGTATGGTCACAGGCCCTGCTGGCATGGCTTGTTCATCTTGAAGTTGAGGCATAGAAGACATTGCAGCTTGCATGGGGGAGCGTAATAATTCCGGTAAATCCAACAACGGTACCAATGCACCATCACCCAGAATGGAAGCACCCGCAACACCATGGAGGTTTTTCACATAATTACCCATGCTTTTCATAACCAAATCGTGGGTATCCAAAAGCTCATCGACAACGACGGCTGTTATCCCGGTTTCTTGACGCACCAAAATAATGGGGCGCGTTTCGTTCTCATCATTTTTTTCCCGCACAGAAGGCAAATTGAGTAAACTTGCCAAAGATTTCAACGCATAGATATTTTTGCCCATTTTTAGGGTCATTTCATCACCAACTTGGTAAAATTCTCCTACCCCAGGTGCCAAAGCTTGTTCGATATTATTGGTAGGAATCCCATAGCGACTGTTAGAAACGCGCACCAACAAAACATGCACCGTTACCAGTGTCATGGGTAACTTAATCAAAATCGTTGTTCCTTGGCCCGTTTTTGACATCAAATCAAGGGTGCCTTTCATCTGGCGAATATTGGTATGCACAACATCCATACCTACTCCACGCCCTGAAACTTGTGTAACTCCCGATTTAGTTGAAAATCCTGACATCAGAATTAAACGAGCCAATTCTTGATCTGTCAATTCCTGAGTTTCAGTAATTAATCCACGTTGAATCGCCGTAAAACGAATGTTCGTATAATTTAACCCTTGCCCATCATCTTCACATTTCACCACGATATTATTGCCTTCGCGATAAAAACTCAGTTTGATGCTGCCCGATTCAGGTTTGCCTAAAAGGGTACGTTCATCGGCATTTTCTATTCCATGATCAATAGCATTACGCAAAATATGTTGTAATGGATCACCTAAGTTGTTTAACACCTCACTGTCTATCAGAATGTCGGTGCCCTCGACAATCAGTTCTACTTTTTTGCCTGTCATCCGGCATGTCTGTCGAACATTGCGTTGCAACTTAGAAAGAATGGTATTCACCTGCACCATGCGCGTTGTCATAATATTGTTTTGAAATTCCTTATTAAGGCGATCTTGGTGAATAAACATTGTTTCTAATTCAACCAGATCTTCCCGTACTGACATCGCCAATTCACGATTATCTACAATCGACTCAATAAAACTATGCGCGACACTATGCAACTCGTTATATTCTTCAAATTCCAGAGGATCAAATTCATTCTCATGTTGAGCGGTTTTTGGGTAGCCGTTTTCTACACCCGTGATGCCACGTACATCAACCAGATTTTCTAGTTCAAACGTCTTTTGTTGAAGGCGTAAATTTTGATCCGTCAATGTGCGCGTATTGTGCATAACCTGTTTTAATCGTTCTTGAATTTGCCCCACCGAAATTGACAATTCACCCACCAAACGCATCAATTCATCAATCGTTTTAGTCGGCACCCTCAAAACCTGCTCTGGTGTTGATGGAGCGGCATCCGTTGCCGGTTTATCAGCTTCCGCTTTTTTAGGTTCCGCTTTGACAGGCGTAGGCGCTGCTGATTCTGTCGTTTCACGGGGTGGTGGCGCATCCAGTTTTCCTTTATCAATACGATTTGCCCAATCTAACACCGATTGCAATACTTGCTGTGCCTGCTGTGGCGGATCATCTTGCCCTAATAAGGCATCAACCATTATTTCTATACAGTCAGCCGCTTCCACCATCGTATTTGTCAATTCTTCCGGTGGCACAATTTGATGCTTAGCCAAATACTCCAATGTATCTTCAAGATGATGGGCTATGTTGGCAATACCTTTAATGCCAAGAATATTCGAAGAACCCTTCAAGGTATGCGCGATACGCTGCGCCCGTTCAATTTCTGCAATTTCAGGATTCTGAATAATATTCTGAATACAAGTCGAAAAATCTCCTGCATGTTGGGGCGTTTCTTGTAAATAAGCCTCCAACAACTCACGATTAAGTTCTTCTGGAATAGTTAATAAAACATCTTCTGGTTGAGCAGTCGTTTGACGCTGATAAGCCTCAAATTCATCAGATTCCTCTTCAACCGTTGAACCTGCTGTCAATTGATTGAATAATGCAACAGCTGCTTCATCCGTTAAAGGTTGCGCCCAAGTGGTTTGCCGTAAGAGATTGATTAAGGCAATCACACTGTCAGCCGGTTTAGCAAGATAAGCTAACACTAACGCAGGCCATTCTTCTAACACTTTTTTGGCCTGTGTTTTATGCGCTTGATCTTGAATACTCAAGGCTGTGATATTATCAATAATGAAAGTACAAAATGCTTGCAATCCTTCTAAACCTAACATTTCGGATGCCGCATATAAACGGTGCATAACGCAGGTATAATTTTCTAACGCTTCAGTTGTTGCACTCTCACCTGCGTTATGCTGAATCATTTTATTGAGCGCAGTTGTCAAATCTTCTTTAGCAAATTCGAGTTCACTAATGAGAATTTCCAACACTTCAAGATTGCCTAATGATATCTCGCCGCTGACTTCTAAATCAAGCGGTGGCAATACTTCAATGACGTGGGTACTCGTTTCCATCGCTACCGCCTCAGACGGTGGTGTCGCATCCGTTCCAGCCTGTTGAGGTTTTGTTAGCAATGTCGTCAATAAATCAGGGGCAAGTGAAGCCTCTAAAGGTGAAGGCCAGCCAGAATCTTGCATAAAACTGACTAAATTGGGCGCTCCCGTAGTAGGTGATTGCAAATACTCTAAAACTTCTACAGGCCATTTTTCAAAATACGTTTGCGTTTTGATTCTTTGACTTTTATCCAATATAGAAAAAGCCATCAAGTTATCATTGACAAACGTACAGACTTCTTGCAATCCAGCCAAGCTTGCCATTTCGGCCACATCCCATATGTCTTGTACTTTATTAGTATAATCTTCAATCGCCTCTAAAAAGGCTTCTGCTTCATTTTCCATAGATACACATACCTCAATGGCTGCTGTAAATCCCTCTTTTGAATCACTAATTTGATTACAAACCAGTTCTAAAATATCCTGAGAAAGCAACTGAAGAACTTCTTCTTCAACGATCCCCGGTACTGCCGAATCTGTTGTCGTATCAATAAGGCTATGAACCGTGGTTTGCGGTCGGATCAATTTTTCTAGTAAGCTTGAAGCCGCATCAAGCTTTGTAGGCCAGTGGGTATTCTGCAAATGGTTTACTAATACATCAGCCTCAATTTTGGGTTTTTGTAAATACGCAACGATCTTTGAGGGCCATTCTGCCAACACAGTTCGGGCCCCTTCTCTAGTTGATACCGGCTCCCCAGCCAATGCCATCAGATTGTCATTGATAAATGTGCAAACTTCGGTTAACCCATCCAAACCAGCCTGTTCGGCTTCCTCCCAGAGGATTTGCACATATTCGGTATAACTCATAACCGCTTCTAACAATGCCTCACTGCC
>Ga0164315_10000985_pt1 | contig 20907 bp, 24 predicted proteins | sample GuaBasSedimGuay6_FD_113737 | JGI IMG/M metagenome (GOLD analysis project Ga0164315, IMG submission 113737) | Subseafloor sediment microbial communities from Guaymas Basin, Gulf of California, Mexico - Guay6, Core 4569-2, 0-3 cm | ecosystem: Environmental > Aquatic > Marine > Hydrothermal vents... | reverse complement strand
CAGGTAAATTTCATCCAGCGCGCGCAGGATGTCATGCCGACTGATGAGGCCGACCAGCTTGCCATCGCGCAACACCGGAAACCGCCTGAAGCTCGAATGCAGGAATTTTTCAGCGGCTTCGACAACGCTGCTGCTCGCTTCGAGGTGCTCCACTTCGCGGCTCATGTACTGGCTCACCTGTCCACCCAAATCCTGGTGGTAGGCGGCGTTGTAGACGATCGCAAGGCAATCCTTTTGCGACAGGATGCCAACCATCTGTCCTGATTCATCGAGTACCGGCGCACCCGATAATTGCCAATGCAGCAGCCTGCGCATCGCCTCGATGATATCCTCCTCGGGCGAGAAACTGACCAGCTCGGTCGACATGTAATCCGCAATCGTGGCACTCATGATGCCGCCTTGCGCACTAGACAGTTGCTGCAATTTCCACAGCTGCCGCCGAGCGGTTTGCGCCGCAACATCAGCCCCAGCGCCATACCGGCAACGGCCAGCAGAAACAGAGCCACCGTGAATAGTAATGTCATCATATCGAGACCCTTTGTTTGTGTTTAACTGCCAAAATCATCATAGTGAATATTGTCCGCGTCCACGCCCAGCTCATCGAGCATCGCCAGCACCGATTGCACCATCAATGGCGGGCCGCACAGGTAATACTCGCAGGTTTCCGGCGCCGCATGCCGCGACAGGTACCGATCGTAAGCGACCTGGTGGACAAACCCCCTGTCGCCACTCCAGTCATCGCCCTTACCGGGTTCGGAAAGCGCCGGATGCCATTCGAAATTGTCGTACTCAGCCTGCAGCCGCTCGAACACGTCTACGTAATAGAGTTCACGTTGCGAGCGCGCGCCGTACCAGTAACTCATCTTGCGCGGCGAAGCCTGGGTTTCCAGCAGGTCCAGGATCTGCGCGCGTAATGGCGCCATGCCGGCGCCGCCGCCGATAAACACCAGCTCGCGATCCGAGGGTTCGACCGCAAAATGCCCGTAGGGACCGCGCAGCGTGACCGTATCTCCCGCCTTGAGTGAAAACAGCCAACTCGACACGATCCCCGGGGGCTTTCCTGGTGGCGGCAGGGCGATGCGAATATTGAGTATGATCAAACCCTTTTCGGCAGGATGATTGGCCATCGAATAGGCACGCGTCACCGAGATATCGCTAGCGGCGCTGAGTTGCCACAGCTTTTGTTGATCCCAGACATCGCGGAATTCGGCATCGATATCGAAGTCGCTAAAATCAACCCGGTACGGCGGGCTGGTCAGTTCGACGAAGCCCCCAGCGCGAAACTCCATCGGTTCACCTTCAGGCAGGGTAAACACGATCTCACGAATCAGTGTGCTGACATTTCGCACTGACGCGACCTGGCACTGCCAGGTCCTGATATCGAAGTAAGCCTCGTCGACCTCGACTGACATCGGTCCCAGTACGGGCACCTGGCAGGCGAGACGGGTGCCCTTACGTACCTCGGACTGGTTCAGATGCACCAGTTCCTGTGGCCCGGCTTCACCACCGCCGGTGATAACACGGGCCTTGCACAGACCGCAGGCTCCGGTCCCGGCACAGGAGCTCGGCAGGTGCAGGTCGGCCGAGCGGAAGACCTCGAGCAGGCGCTGGCCGATCTCGGCCTGAACCGTTTTACGGCCGTTGATATCAATCTCACAGACACCCCGTGGCACCAGCAGGCGCCGCGCGCCAAGCACGAACAGCGTCAACACCAGCACGATGCCGGAAAAGAACAAAACGCCCAGTATCGCTTCCAGCATCATCCCATCCCGGCGAAGGCCATGAAGCCGAGCGACATGATTCCGGCGACAATGAAGTTGATGCCCAGACCCTGCAAGCCTTCAGGGATATCGGCATACTTGAGGCGCTCGCGCAGCGTGGCGAACATGACGATGGCGAGCGCCCAGCCAAGACCCGAACCAAACCCGAAAACCACGCTTTCGCCGAATCCATAACTGCGCTCGACCATGAACAGGCTGCCGCCGAGAATCGCGCAATTGACCGTGATCAACGGCAGGAATATTCCCATCGCGCGATGTAATCGCGGCACGTGAAACTCGAGCGTCATCTCGAGCACCTGCACCATCGCGGCAATGACCCCGATAAAGGCGATCAGGCGCAGAAACGACAGGTCGATATCACCGAGCCCGGCCCAGGCGAGCGCGCCCGGAGCGAGCAGCTGGGTGTAAATCAGGTTGTTAACCGGCACCGTTACGGTTTGCACGAACATCATCGCCAGGCCGACACCGAAGGCGGTATCGACCCTTTTCGACACCGCCAGAAAGGTGCACATGCCGAGGAAAAAGGACAGGGCGAGGTTGTCGAGGAAGACCGAGCGTAACAGCAGTTCGAAAATTCCACTCATTTGGAGGCCTCGCGCTCGTCGCGCAAGCTGAACTCGGGTTTTTCCACCTGCGCGGGACGCCGTCGCCGGATCAGCCAGATGATGCCGCCGATGATAAAGAACGCACTCGGCGGCAACAGCATCAACTGCAGTGGCTCGAAGGAACCGCCCTGGCTCGTCGGCACCAGGATCTGCACGTTGAGCAGGCTGCCCTTGCCGAAAAATTCGCGTATCGCACCGACCATGATCAGGATCAACGAGTAACCGAGACCGTTGCCGATGCCATCCAGCGTACTCGCGACCACGCCGTTGTGCATCGCGTAACCCTCGGCGCGCCCGAGCACGATACAGTTGGTGATAATCAGGCCGACGAATACCGAAAGGCGCTTGCTGAGTTCAAAGGCATAGGCCTGCAACAGCTGATCGACGACGATGACGAGCGTGGCGATCACCGTGATCTGCACGATGATGCGCACCGAGCGCGGTATCTGGCGGCGCATCAGGCTGATCACGGCGCCGCTCAGGGCGAGCACGCAAACCACGACCAGGCTCATTAACAATGCGGTATCGAGCGAAGTCGTTACCGCCAACGCCGAACAGATCCCGAGAATTTGCAGGGTCAGCGGATTGTCGTCGATCAACGGACGAGTCAGTATGCGCCAGTTGTTATCCGACATCAGGGTCGCTCCTCGCGTACGCGCTGTAAAAAGGCGGCGTAGCCGAACTCTCCGAGCCAGAAACGCAGCATGCCATCGACGCCCTGCATGGTTCGGGTCGCACCGGAAATGCCATCGACCTGGTAGGCTGCATCGTCGCTATAGCCACCGCCGGGCGAGCGCACACCGATGCGCAGCACACCGGCATCGTCAAACGCGCGCAAGTCCTGCCATTGCGCTTCCCATTGCGCTTCCTCGATGCGAGCGCCGACACCCGGGGTTTCACCGTGCTGATAAAACTTGAGCGCGCGCAGGGTGCGCGTATCGCCATCCATTACCAGCCAGGCGTGCAGGGTCGACTGGTAGCCGCGTCCCGAGACCGGCAGGATGATCAGGTCGATACGTTCATCGTCGCCGCGCACCAGGTATACCTGTGCGTGCTTTGCGCGACGTCGCAGCCCGGCCAGATCCTGCTCCTCGGGAATCGACACGCTGGTAGCAGGCGAGGCCGCGGCCCTGGCGGCATCGAAGCTGGCGCCATCGATACTGTCGTCGAAGCGTCCGCTGGCGAGCTCGACCATGCGTTGCTCCAGGCTTTCGATCGATTGCGCGCGCCCGATGCCAGACAATGCCGTCAGCACCAGCTCCAGCTGGGCAATGCGCTCGGCCTCGACATTCGCGCGTTGTATTGGACGCAGGCTGACGGCGACAACCGAAACCAGCAGGCCGCAGACAAAGGCGACCACGAGCGCCAGCGTGAGCGCGCGGCTGGTGCTATCCCTGGCAACCGTTTCAGACATGGCGCCGGGCCCTCTGTTTTATACTCCAGGCGATCACCGCATGGTCGATCAGCGGCGCCAGGATGGATGCCAGTAACAACGCCGGGATCACCGCGTCAGGATGAATCGGGTTGGCTACCCTGATCAGCATTACCAGCGCCGCGATCAGGAATCCCTGGATCCAGCGGCCGGGATTGGTGCACGCCGAAGCAACCGGATCGCAACCGAGAAACACGGCGCCAAAGGCAAAGCTGCCGAGCAACAGGTGCCAGTAGGCCGGCATCGAGCCGATTCCGGTTTCCGCGCCCATCCAGTTAACCAGCGAGGCTATAACGATGAGGCCGATGGCCTGTGCCGCGAGCAGGCGCCAGGCAATCACTCGCGTTAGCAGTAACACGGCCGCGCCAAGCGCCACCGCGAGTAGCGAGGTTGTCCCCAATGGCCCCGGAATGGCGCCGAAAAAGGCCGACCACAGGTTGATATCGGCTTGCGCCAGCGCTGCTTCACCGCCGCGATGGTAGAGCGCGAAGGCATCGCTTCCGGCATACCCGGCAACCCCGCTCCACAGCGGGTGCGTACCCGATGCACCGGCAAAACTGACCTGCACTATGGCGACACCGAGCAACGCGGGGCTGAGGAAGGATTTGCCATCGCCGCCGAATATCCCCTTGCCCAGCAGGATCGCACAGGTCATACCGAAGATGATGTGGGTGAACGACGCCGCCCCCGGCAACAACAACGTAAACAACAGCGCGATCAACACGAAGCTGGGTTCGATCGGACGCCGGCAGCGCTCGGCTATGATTCTTTCCCACAGGCCTCCCACCAGCACCGCCAGCAACAACATTGGTAACAAATGCGCCAGCCCCGCGGCGAAGTAATCGTAGAGGCCTGGATTTTCAAAGCTTGACGCCAGTCCCCTGGCCAGCTGACCGCGTAAATCGTCGCCGCCGGATGCGGGCGCGGCAGCGATCCCGCCCAGGTACTGGTAACCGCTGTTGAGAATTGCCGCCAGGGTCACCGGCAGTAAGGCCAACAGCTGCAGCTTGAAGATACGCCGTCGTCCGTCGTTAGCCCGCATATCTCACCGATTTCCTGGCTTCATCGCGCCGCCTCGAGTTGGTCGAGAACACGGCGTAGCAACAGGCCGTAATCACTGTTGGAGACACAGGCCGAGCTGAGCGCCGCCAGATCCTCTTCCACCAGTTCGAGTGCGCCGAGCTCGCGCGCACGTTCGGCGTCACCCAGCTGCAGCGCGCGCAACAGCGGTACCGGGAAGATGCCCGGCGGCGCCAGCGCTTCGAGCCAGTCGCCTGGAATCAATGCGCCGACTGCGGACTCTTCGCTCGACGCTTCAGCGGCTGCCCGCTTCATAACGGTAAGCTGGCGCTGCCCGGCGGCAAGATATGCCGGACCTGGCTCCAGTGGCCGACCATAGACTGACCCCAGCTGCATTTGCACAGGCCCGTCACAGACTTCGCCCGCCAGCAAATCGTCGATCGCCGCGCCCGCGGCTACCAGCAGACAGCGCGGATCGTTAACCGCGTCGCCGCCGAGTGAAATGACGCGCTGCAGCCAGGGCTTGCCGTGCAGCAGCAAGTGCCCTAGCGCGATAACCTCCTGGTAACCGATATGCCAGACTTCGCCGCCGGCGAAACCTATCGGACACAGGGCCTGGATGTGTACTCCGGGTAATCCGGCGCTGTAACCGCCGTCGAACACTGCACTAATGGCGCCGCTGGATTCGTCGTAAGGCGGTCTGTAATCGGACGCGTGGCACAGGTACAAGGGTGCATCGCTGATACTCGCGAGCGAGTTCACCGCGGCGCTAAACTCGGGCGCATAGGCATCGATAATCAGCGCCGGTTGCGGTGCCAGGGGTTCAGCATCCAGCGCAGTGATGAAGAGCGCGGCCGGTTCAGCCGCCGGGTCGGGGATGTTGCCGAACGGACGGGTACGCAGGCTGCTCCAGATCCCGGTCCCCAGCATGAATTCACGCTGGGCTTCTTTTTCCATGGATGCGGGGCGGGTAAATTCGCTCGCGGCGAGGGTATCGTCGACATCGATATGTAGCGCCACCAGCTTGCGGCGCGAGCCGCGTTCGACTTTACTGACGATTCCGGATCGCGGCGCCACCACCTGGATCGCGGGACGCCTAGCATCGCGCATGACCGCGCTGCCGGCGCGAACCTCGTCACCAGCCTGGCACAGCAATTCAGGATTGACACCACGATAGTCGCTCCCGAGCAGGGCCAGTCGCGTTATTTTCCTGGTTTCAAGATCCAGCGATCCCGGCATAGTCAACCTTTGATGCAGTCTTATGGAGGATGATTCTAACCATCGGCCTTGTTATTTTACTGACCTGCGTCAGCTGGCCGGGGTGTTTTAACACGACGCGAAAGCAATCATTGCCGCGCTAATAAAAAATCGCATGCCTGGGTGCAGTGATCAATTCCAGCTCAATCTCCGAGGCCGTCCAGCAACTGTCTCAAGACCCGAATATGCTCGGGGCCGGTGCCACAGCATCCACCCACGATCTGCACGCCGTAGCTACGAATCCAGCCTTCTATCTCCGCCGCATACTCCTGAGGCGAACTGACTTCCTCGTAGCGCCAGTCGGGCAGCACCAGTTTGCCGGTTTCGGCATAGGCCATCAGCGGGCCGTCCCAGTGCTCGCGCAATACCTCGAGCGCCGGGCCGATATCTTCAACCCGGGTGTGCATGATTCCCGCCGCCAGCCCGCCGAGCGGCTTTAGGCTATCGACCATTTCCCCGAAATCGTGTGCGGTAGTGGTGTCGTCGCTGTTTTTCCAGCGCAGGCTGCGCACATCGACCCCGTTATCCGCCATCATCGCGCTAAACCCGATCAGTACTGGCAAACCGGTCGATACGGCCGCGCGGATGACGATGCCGGCGTTTTCTACGTCGCGCATCATTTCCGCGATAATCAGGTCCACGCCCGCGTCCGCCAGGCTCTCGGCCAGTTCCTGGTAGCTGGATTCCACCTGGCCGTCGATAGCAACTTCACGATGACTGGTCAGCGGTGGCATGCTCGACATCGAACCGGCGATCAGTACCGGCTCGGTCGCAACCTTGTCGCGCGCCTGCTGCGCCAGTTGCACCGACTTCAGATTGATCATTTTAGACTCGTGACCGAGATTGATGCTTTCGAGCACGTGGCGCGCCGTCGAGTAGGTGTTGGCGGTAATGATCTGCGCCCCGGCCTCGATGTAGTCCTCGTGCACCTGGCGCACCGCATCGGGGTGGGTCTTGGTGGCCAGCCCGCTCCACACGTTTTTATCCAGCGTGACACCGCGGCGACGAATTTCAGTGCTCACACCGCCGTCGAGAAGCAGTATTTCTCCGTTTTGCAGACGCTCATTCAGACTAGCCATAGATCAACAGTAACCGGCAAAATTCACTGCCCGCAGTGTACCAGAGAACCGGGGTAGCGCTCGACAAATTAGGCGTGATTGGGATACCTTTGCAGCTCTGACAATTTGAGCTCTTCATGTCCCTCGAATTTCGCTTCACATTCGTCTTCTCCGTGCTCCTGCTGGGCATGCTGCTACAGGGTTGCGCCACTTCGAGCCTGCCGACCGAGCTCGCACCCAACGCCGCGCAACAGCGCATCGACGAACTCAGTCTCGCGCTCATGGCGCTCGGCGATGACATCGATAGCGGCGAAGCCCGGCGCGCCGCCACGATCGCAATCGAGTACCCGCTGGTGCTGGCGCGGGAGTACCAGGTCAGCGACCCGCCACTTGTGCATAACGTCCTCGTCAACCTGGGCGTAAAACCGCGCGGCCTCTGCGTCGACTGGACAGCCGATCTAATGGCGCGTCTGTACGAGGAGCGTTTTCGCAGCTTCGAACTGCACTGGGGGGTGGCAAACTACGAGAGCGCGTTTCGCATCGAACACAGCACGGTGATCATCAGCGCGCGCGGCGACTCGCTGCAACAGGGCCTGGTACTCGACCCCTGGCGTTACTCGGGACACACGTTCTGGGCGAAGACGCCGCAAGATGCCGACTATGACTGGAAGCCGCATGCTGACATACAGGCCCTCAAACGCCAGCGCAAGGAAATTGCCCTGAATCAAAAGGTCGCCCGCTAAACAGGTTACTCTTTTAAGCCTGAGAATAGCCACAGCTCCTGAATGACACAAAGAATCGGCCTCATCAGCGACGTACATTGCAGCCCCGGGCCGCTGGCCGAGGCCTTGCGGATCTTCGCCGACGAAAAGGTCGACGACATCATCTGCGCCGGTGACATTGCCGGCTATTACGATACGCTGCAGCCGACCATTGCGCTGTTGCAGCAATCGAATTGCAAGGTCATCATCGGCAACCACGATCAATCCTGGCTCGAAAAAACAACGGCCGCGGAGGATTGCCCGATGCGCGCCTACCTTGAACAACTGCCGCAGACCCTGGACCTGGAAATCGAAGGCAAGCGCGTCTTCGTGGTGCACGCCAATCCTCCCAGCGAACAACACGGCGGAATCAAGCTACTCGATCAGCAGGGCGGCATAATCGAAGACAGGAAAGCCGAATGGAGTGAGCGCCTGACGGATGTCGGCTACGATATCCTCATCGTCGGGCATACCCACCAGGTTTATGCCGAACAACTGGGCAAGCTGCTCGTCGTCAACCCGGGAAGCGTCCCCTTTAACCACAGTTGCATGATTCTGTCTCTGCCCGATCTGGCCGTGCAAAGCTTTGCGCTCGGTAACCGGGAAATCATCAAGTGCTGGAATTTCAGCATGCTGTACAGCTGAGCCAGAGATACCAGCAATATATATTTTTGATTTAACCGGGATCAGGCTCGTGCGACAATCCGCTGCAATCCCAGGCTGTTTAATCACCCGGACAGGTCCCGTCGCATGACTAAAGCTAATCGCCCCATCCTCGCCGCCACAGACGAACTGACCGAAGCCGTGGGTCTGGACCTCAATGCGGCGCTGGCGCCTTTGCTCGAACAGCGCCACCAGGCGCCGATCATCCGACCCTCCAGGGCCGTGGATGTCGCCAAGCTGATCGACCAGAGCTACCCGCGCGGCGACGAAAGTCTCGAGCAACTCGTGGCGCAGATCACCCAGGCAACCGAACGTTACCCGCGGCGCAATACCCATCCCGGATTTTTCGGCTGGGTCGCACCGTCGGGTCTGCCCAGCGATCCGTTGGCGCATGCGATGTTGACTGTACTCAACGAAAACGTCGGCGGTTACTGGGCATCGCCGGTAGGCACCACCATCGAGAAAACGGTGATTCGCTGGCTCGCCGACCTGGTGGAGTTTCCTGCGAAATCGCAGGGAGTGTTCATGAGTGGCGGTTCCATGGCCAACATGACCGGTATCGCCAGCGCCTGTGCGAAACGATTCGGTGTCGAATACCGTAGCCTGGGACTGGCCGCCTTCAGTGACGAGTCCAGGCCGGTCATCATATGTTCGCAGGCCGCGCACTTCTCGATCCGGCGCGCCGCAGTTATGCTCGGCATCGGTACCGACAACATCGTTACCATCGATACCGACGACGAGTTCCGCATGCGGGCCGATGCGCTAGAGGCCGCACTCGCTGAGCATGACAACATCATCTGCGTGGTCGCCAGCGCCGGCACCACCAATACCGGCGCCATCGACCCGTTGCCGCAGATTGCCGACCTGTGCAGCGCCCAGAACGTCTGGCTGCACGTCGATGCCGCCTACGGTGCCGGCGGCCTGATGTCGGCCAAATTAAGACCGCGCTATCGCGGCATCGAGCGCGCCGACTCGGTCGTCATGGACATGCACAAGTGGTTTTATCAATCGCTGGCGGGTAGCCTGTTGCTGTATCGCGAGCCTGGCTGGGCGCGCCAGATGTTTACCGAAAGCTCGGATTACCTGCGCATGAACGAGGACGACTCGCCCGAACAGTTCGGATTCTTCAGCCTCTCGCCCGAGTTGTCGCGGCGCTTTCGCGCGCTACCGTTTTATATTTCGATGCGCCACTACGGGCTGGATCGGATGGGCCGTAACGCGCTGCACAACGTCCAATGCGCCGAGTACCTGGCCGAACGCGTGTGCGTCGAGCAGGACATGGAACTGGTCACCGCTCCGCAACTGTCGATCCTGTGCTTTCGATTTCGTCCGGCTGGCCTCGACAACGACGCGGTCGACCAACTCAACACGGCGATTCGCGATCGCATCGAACGAGAGGGCGACTACCTGATTTCTCCGACCCAGGTCAACCACAGAGTCGTGCTGCGGGTATGCATCATCAACCACGCAACCCGCGCCGAACACGTCGATGGCCTACTCGACAGCATACTGCGTATCGGTCGTGAACTTGCCGCGCAGTGACGCTTGAAAAGTCTGTTTCAACATCCTAAAGGTGATCACCCGGTAGCCGCCCTGCTACTGCTGCTTACCGGAGTATTTGTGCTCGCCTTCCAGGACGCGCTGGTCAAGCTGATGTCGACGCAAACCTCTTTCTGGCAATTTCAGACCCTGCGCTCGCTCGGTAACCTCGGTTTCATCGTCATCCTCGCGCTAACCAGCGGCGGTATCGGCCTTGTCATACCGCGCAACTGGCGTGCGGTCTATCTGCGCGCGGCCTTGCTCACGATCTGCATGTTCTTTTTTTTCTCCGGCGCGCCCTACCTCACGATGTCGCAAATGGCCGCGGGGCTATACACCTACCCGCTGTTCGTATCGCTACTGGCCGTGCCGGTACTGGGCGAGGCCGTTGGCCCCTGGCGCATTTCCGCTTTGCTCGTCGGCACTATCGGCGCCGCCTTCATTCTCAGTCCCTGGGATGCGAATTTTTCCGCGGTGCAGGTGTTGCCGATAATGGCCGGCTTTTTCTACGCCACCAATATCCTCACCCTCCGTAAAGCCTGCCGCAACGAGAGCCCTTTGGCATTGGCCTGTGCCACCGGCATCACCTTTGGCGTCAGCGGCATCCTCGGTATAGCAGCATTATCGCTGTTTCCGCTGTCGGGCGAGCTACGCACGGCAATGCCCTTCGTTGCCATCGGCTGGCCCGAGCTGACGCTGCTGGTCGCCGGCTTCGCCCTGTTCGCATCGATGCTAAACCTGACGGGCAACATCTGCATGAGCCGAGCTTACCAGACCGCCGATGCGAGCTGGCTCGCACCGATGGATTTCACTTACCTGGTATTTGCCGCGTTCTGGAGCCGGATGATTTTCGACCAGTGGCCGACCGGGCAGGCCATTGTCGGCATGACGCTGATCGGAACTGCTGGCGTCATCACCGCCTGGCGCGAGCGCGTCGTCGCAAGGCGCAAACGCCAGGCGTCATGAAGCCCCGGATGCATCCTGGGGCAGGTTCTCGCGGAGGCGCAGAGATGCAGGGCGCGCAGTGGAATACAGGGGTTGTCGTATATTGAATAGAGTATGCTCAGATACCCGCCCGGCAAAATTATCCTCAGCGATCTCTGCTCCTCCGCGCCTCTGCGAGAATCTTTTTGAGCGTTCCACAATTAGAGGGTGAGGTATGCGGGCTAATCGTGCTCGGTCAGGGAACGCAGGTAGATCACCAGTTGCCAGATTTCTTCATCGCTCAGGTAATCAAACGGCGGCATTGCCGTTCCCGGTGAGCCATTCATTATAATCCAGTGCAGCCGCCCATCGGGGACGTCGTCAATGGTGGCGGCGCAGGCGAAATTGCGCGGCGGTGGATCGAACTGACCGGACAGCTGACCGAGACCGTCACCCTTCTTGCCATGACAAACCACGCAACTCGGATCGGATAATTCTTCGTACAGCTCTTCCCCCGCGCGCCGGATGCTGCGATTGGCCTCAAGCGGATTGATGCGGGCGTACAGGTCATCCGGGGCCTGGCCGGTGAAACGGGGTTGCGGGCATCCTCCGGGGGGCGGACTCTTATGCGCGGCATAACCTGCCACGGAATAGGCAATCAGAGACAGGAAAACCAGCAGTATAATCACTTCCAGGTATGTGCGCTGATGCCGCATGATTCGATGTAACATTTTATAGTGACCCTTTGAAACCAATTCTCACACGCTAAAATCCTCAGTTTGCGGCGCATTGATTTACGTCAGCTGAACAGAGACTACAACCCCGTATTGACCGATACAATACCGGGATCTAACTTTTCGGTGTGCTACCACCTAATCGTCGTCCTCGTCGTCATACCCTTCCGGCAATTTGTGCGCGATACCCTTATGGCATTCTATGCAAGTCTCACCGGTGTTTTTTTCGACTACCTTTTTCATCTTCCTGGCCGCGCGCCGATCCTGTTTGTGGAAATCCATAAACTCGTAAGCGTGGCAATTGCGGCACTCGCGTGAATCGGTGGCAATCATCTGGGCCCATACCCTTTCGGCCAGTTCGAGTCGCTTTTCCTCAAACTTCTGCGGGGTATCGATGCTCCCAAAAAACGTATGGTAGAGCTCATTCGTGGCCTGCGCCTTGCGTACCATTTTCGGCCACCAGGGCCTGGGAACATGGCAATCGGGGCATGTCGTGCGTACACCGGCCGCGTTTTTGTAGTGGACGCTTTGCTTGTATTCTTCGAACACCTGGTCCATTTCATGACAGGAAGTACAAAACTCCAGGGTATTTGTCGCTTCGATGACGGTATTAAACCCGCCCCAGAACAGGATGCCAAACACCGTGCCGGCTGCAAAAATCATTGAAATTTTGCGATTTAGTTTCTTAAACATCGGTCACAACAATCGTTGGTGAGGCCCCTCTTAATAAAGGGGCCCCGTGTCATACGAATGGCAGGAAGCCTGCTATTCCTTAGGCAAGGTCTGCAGGTGGGTCAGGATGTCTACCGAAACCTGGAGGTCGAAGGCACGCATCGCGGGCATCGCCTCATCAGGCTGACCATTCTGAATTTTCTGGATGATTTCCCAGGGATTCTTGTTGGCGAGCGCACCCAGCGGTTTCATGTCTTCTGGTTCCATGCCGTCTTTGGCATGACAGCCCACGCATACCGTGTTGTAGTAGCGTTCACCCTTTGCGCCATCACCCCTGGCCTGTTTCGAGGCGCGATCGATGACGGCATCGATATCAAACTGACCCTTGGTCACAAAATTAGCCAGATCGGTGAAATCCTGATCGCCCATCTTGCCGTCGAAACCGTGCGTCGAATCCTTCATCGCCGCGATGACCTTGTCGTTTGACCCGCCAGCCATGTTTTTCAGACCCTTGATGCCGGTCTTGTAGGAACCGCTGGCGTAGGCTCCGTCCTTGCCCATCATGTCCCAGCCGTGACAGGCTTTGCAACGGTGCGTTGCATTGCCCTTCTTTTTGGTATTTGACGCTGGCCACGCAGGGTGGGTGTTCTCGGGCTTTGGCGCCCCGATCACCTTGAACCATTTATCGTAAAGCTTTCCGCCGCGCGCAATCGAGGAAACTTCCTCGGCCGCAAAACTGACTGCGGGAAAACTTAAAATTAAAAATGCGATTAGAGAACTTAAAATTTTAATCTTGCTCACAACGTTGTTCCTCCTATTGACCGTGCAACCTCGGCGGCCTGCAGGTTTCTGAATGCCGAAGACTTAGTTAATACCGCATGGATCAGGATGCACCATTCAGGTCATGATTGCTTGACGTATATCAAGTTAGGGTCGGCAAGTATCGTTCACGGCAACTGCTCGAATATTTTTTTTGATTTTGATCATGCCTCCCCTATCGTGAGCCTGATATAGTGCATCGGGAATTAATTTGTTAACGGGCTTACATGAATTCACTGAAGGCGATCTGGAGCGCGTTGTTCGACAGTTTTCGCGACCTGCTCCCGATTCTCGTCGTCATCGGCTTTTTCCAGCTCGTGGTACTGCATCAGCCGATTCCGAATTTCGGTGAAATCGCCGTCGGCTTCGCCCTGGTCGTCATCGGCCTGACCCTGTTTGTACAGGGGCTTAACATGGGCCTGTTTCCGATCGGCGAATCCATGGCTTACGCCTTCGCCAGCAAGGGCAATGTTTTCTGGTTACTGTGTTTCGCCTTTGCACTCGGCTTCGGCACCACCATCGCCGAGCCGGCATTGATTGCGGTCGCCCAGGAAGCCGCCACCGTCGCCGCCGAAGGCGGTATGATTGCCCACAATGAGGAATCGATGCAATCCTACGCCCAGGGATTGCGTTACACGGTCGCGGTCTCGGTCGGTATCGCCATCATGATCGGCGTATTTCGTATCGTCATGGGCTGGCCGATCCAGTACCTGATTGTGGTCGGTTACACCGGTGTCGTCATCATGACGGTGTTTGCGCCGGCCGAAATTATCGGTATCGCCTACGATTCCGGTGGAGTCACCACGTCGACGATAACGGTACCGCTGGTGACCGCGCTCGGTGTCGGCCTGGCCAGTTCGATCAAGGGGCGCAATCCCATGGTTGACGGTTTCGGCCTGATCGCCTTCGCCTCGTTGACCCCCATGATCTTCGTCATGGGTTACGGCATGCTGGTGTGAGACCGGGCTGATGCACATACTCATCGATCTCTTTCACGCCATCCTCGATACCATCTGGGACGTGCTGCCGATTGCACTGATCATCTTCGGTTTCCAGATTTTCATCCTGCGTACGCCCATTCCTAATCTGAAAAAAATTATTGTGGGCTTCCTGCTGGTCATACTGGGCCTTGGGTTTTTCCTGGAAGGTCTGCAGGCGGCCCTGTTCCCGCTTGGCAAGCTCATGGCATTCCAGTTGACCAACCCCCATTTCATCGCCGGTGAGGGAGCCGACAGAGTACTGCAATGGTGGGATTATTACTGGGTTTACCTGTTCGCCTTCGCTATTGGTTTCTCCACCACTATCGCCGAACCATCGCTACTCGCCGTCGCCATCAAGGCGAACCAGGTTTCGGTCGGCGCCATCAGCACCTGGGGATTGCGCATCGCCGTCGCCATCGGGGTAGCGATAGGTATCGCGCTCGGGGTTTTCCGTATCATCACCGGCACGCCGTTGTACTGGTACATCATTAGCGGCTACGTCTTCGTGCTGATACAAACCATGTTTGCGCCGCGCATGATCATCGCGCTCGCCTACGATTCGGGCGGGGTTACCACGTCGACCGTAACCGTGCCGTTGGTCGCGGCGCTTGGACTCGGGCTCGCGACTACCGTACCGGGACGAAATCCCCTGCTGGACGGTTTTGGCCTGATCGCCTTCGCCAGCCTCTTCCCCATCATGTCTGTTCTCGCCTACGCGCAGCTATCCGAATGGAAGGCCGCGAGAAGCCGTAAAAAATTAACCTAACGAGGTATCGCCATGCACTTTAAACTAATCATTGCGCTAACTGAGGATTCGATCACCGACAGGGTAGTCGAGGCCGCGAGAAGCAAGGGAGCGACCGGATCGACCGTGATCTCGAGCGCGCACGGCGAGGGTATCCTGGTAGCAAAGACCTTTCTCGGTCTGAACCTGGCCACACAGCGCGACGTGATACTGCTGCTGGTCGAGGAGCACATGTCGCGCGAGATACTCGAAACCATGGAGAAGGCAGGACACTTTGAAGACAACCCGGGTTCCGGAATCGCCTTCAGTATTGATGTCGAAGATGCCGTCGGGGTTTCCAAGCAGGTCATCCAGTTATCCGAAAAAGTCGAGGAAGAAATATGAACGATAAGAAAGTAGTCCGTGTGAAGGATGTCATGAAACCAGATTTCGACCTCGTCGACGGCATGGATACCGTGGCCGAGGTGCTTAAAAGATCGGAGCATCCCGAATCAAAGTGTTTCATCGTCGATACCCGTCATGAGAACGATGAATACGGTATCGTCCTGTTATCGGATATCGCCAAGCAAGTGCTCGCCAGGAACAGAGCAGCCGAGCGCGTCAACATCTATGAAATCATGACCAAGCCGGTGGTCAGCGTTGACCCGGGTATGGACATTCGCTACTGCGCGCGCCTGTTCGAAAATCTCGGCCTGGGGCGCGCACCCGTAATCGAAGATGGCAAGGTGATCGGTATCGTCGGTTATACCGATATCGTTCTGCTCGGAGTACGCGATCGCCTGCTGTGAAGCAACTCTAAAGATTGGCGCAGCAACGCTTGAACTTGCGATCGCTGCCGCAGGGACAGCTCTGGTTGCGACCCGGCTTCCACGGTGCGAAGCGCGCCTCCAACGCTTCACCGCTGGTGTATAGCCAGCGACCCTCGTGGAATATAAAATCACTGCGCTCGCGCATGGCAGAGACTTCACCGTCCAGTAACAGGCTGGCCTCGAATTCGACCAGTGCCCGCTGCTCTTGCTGTTCGCTGTAAATAATATCGAGGTTTATCCAGCGAATCCGGGCATCGAGATCGAGTTGGCGCGGGCGAAAATCCGGGTGCCAGGTGTCGAGCAGGTAAGCGCTCTCGGCGAGCGCGTGGGCAGAGTAACGCGAACGCATTAGCAACACTGCATTTTCAGGCAGCTCGCGATGTGATATAAATTGCCCGCAGCAACGGTCAAAGGTTTGGCCGGATTGACAAGGACAGTTCATAAACAATCGCTAAAAGGATGACTATATCACCATGTCTCAACCACTAGATATTTTACGTAGCCGTTTCGGCTACCCGCAGTTTCGTTTTCAGCAGCAACAGATCATCGACAACCTGGTCGAGGGCCGCGATGCCCTGGTGCTGATGCCGACCGGGGGCGGTAAATCGCTCTGTTACCAGATACCCGCGCTGTTGCGTGACGGCGTCGGCGTCGTCATATCGCCGCTGATCGCGTTGATGCAGGACCAGGTCGACGCGCTTGCGCAGAATGGCGTCAAGGCTGCATTCCTGAATTCGACACAGTCGCCACAGCAGCAGTTCGAGACCCAGCGCCGAGCTGTTGCAGGCGATATCGATCTGCTCTACGTGGCGCCCGAACGTGCGCTCACCGAGGACTTTCTGCAATTGCTGGGCGAGTGTCGCATCGCCTTGTTCGCCATCGACGAGGCGCACTGCGTCTCGCAATGGGGCCACGACTTCAGGCCCGATTACCAGAATTTAAAACGACTCCACGAGCGTTTCCCGCAGGTTCCGCGTATCGCGCTGACGGCGACCGCCGACAGGCGCACCCTCGGTGAAATCGAATCGCAACTACATTTGCAGGGCGCGGATCGTTTCGTGCACAGTTTCGACCGCCCCAATATCTTTTACCGCATCACCCAGGGCGACAATGGGCGCCAACGATTGTGGGAATTTATCCAGCAAAACCATGCCGGGGATGCCGGTATCGTCTATTGCCTGTCGCGCAAAAAGGTCGAGGAAACCGCTAAATGGCTTAGCGAAAGGGGTCGCCACGCGCTGCCCTATCACGCGGGACTGGACAAGAATATACGTGCCGAACACCAGCGTACCTTTCTGCAACAGGAAGCCGTCATTATCGTCGCCACCATCGCCTTCGGCATGGGTATCGACAAGCCCGATGTTCGCTTTGTCGCGCATCTGAATCTACCAAAGAATATCGAATCCTACTACCAGGAAACCGGGCGCGCCGGGCGCGATGGTGAACCTGCCAACGCGTGGATGGCCTATGGGCTGCAGGACATCATCAACCTGCGCCAGATGATGGCGCAAAGCGATGCCGACGAACAGTTCAAGCGAGTGTTACATCACAAGATGGAAGTCATGCTGGGGTTTTGCGAGCAAAGCGGGTGCCGCCGCCAGACCCTGCTTGAATACTTCGACGAAAACCTGGCGCAACCCTGTGGAAACTGCGACAACTGCGTTGAACCGCCGCAGACCTGGGACGCGACCGAGGCCGCTCGCATGGCGCTCTCCTGCGTTTACCGCACCGGCCAGCGCTTCGGCGTAAATTACGTCATCGACGTTCTGATGGGCAACAGCCGCGAGCGCATCGTGCAAAACCGGCACGATCAACTCAGTACCTTCGGTATCGGCGAACTCGACAATAACGAATGGCGCAGCCTGTTTCGCCAGCTGATCGCGCTCGGCTACCTGTTCGCCGATATCGACAACTATGGCGCCCTGAAGATGAATCCCGGTTGCAAGCCGCTGTTAAATGGTTCGCAGCAGTTGAGCCTGCGTCAGTTCGTGAAACAGCGCAAAGCCCGCAAGACCGCGGCGGTAAAAACCAGGTTAGCGCTGCAGGCCGGGGATACGCCCTTGTTCGATGCGCTGCGCCTGCATCGTAGCGAGCTGGCAAAACAACAGTCAGTGCCACCTTACGTCATTCTGCACGACAAGACGCTACACGCGATCTGCGAATTTCGGCCGGAAACGACCGAGAAACTGGCGGAGATTCCGGGCATCGGTGCGCGTAAGCTGGAACTCTACGGCGACGACCTGATTCGCATCACGCAACAATTTCCGGCGACCTCGGCGAGCAGTGACGAGGCAACCGAAACACTATAGCCATTCCGAGGTAAACAGAAATCTTGTAATGACGGAGCGTTACACGGCCGATACGTCAGAGCATTCTCAGGCGGGCCAGTAACTGATGGTCCATCCACAGATCTAACGAGGCCAAATCGAAGTCATCGATGTTGCCAGCAGCATAATCCAGCGCCTTGCGCCACAGGTGATCGAACTGATCCCAGAAAAGTCGTTTTGCCTGCGGGAAACGCCAGCCTTCCCCGATGACCAGCGCGTAGAAGTGGACCGCTTCGTCGGTGAGCCAGTGGCGACGCACGAATTCGGCGAATTCATCGCTATCTTTGAGCGGGGAAATCAACGGTTTGTTGGCGTCGATCCACTGCGACAACACGGCCAACATTAACTCGGACTTGTCGGAGAAGTGATTGTACACCGTCGCCTTGGATACGTTACTCGTCCTGACCACCATGTCGATCGACGTGCCCTTGAATCCATTTTCCAGGAATAATGCCAACGCGGCGCTGGTGATGTGCTCCTTTTTCGATCTCTGGGCCATGTCGGGGTTGATTATCGTGAAGAATTATGCAAACTATACTAAACCGTTTAGTATATGTCATTCCTTTAGTTCGATAAGCACCACCGGAGCCTACAATGATTCGCAGTGACAATGGATATTTTGGCGAATTCGGCGGACGTTTTGTCCCCGAAATTCTGCTACCCGCCCTCACCGAACTCGAGGATTTATTCTTCGGGTTGCGCGATGATCCCGAATTCTGGCAGGAATACCTCACCTTGACGCAAGAGTTCAGTGGCCGCCCAACGCCGCTAACGCCGTTGCGGCGCCTGTCGAAAAAACTCGGCGGGGCGCAGATCTGGCTCAAGCGCGAAGACCTGAACCACTCCGGCGCACATAAGATCAACAACGTGCTCGGCCAGGGATTGCTGATACAGCGCATGGGCAAACAACGCGTCATCGCCGAAACCGGCGCCGGCCAGCATGGCCTCGCGACCGCGATCATGGCGGCTCGGCTCGGCCTCGAATCGACCATCTACATGGGCGCCGAAGATATCGAACGGCAGTATTCGAACGTCTTCTGGATGCGTCAACTGGGCTCGAACGTGGTCGGCGTCACGACCGGTGCGCAAACCCTGAAGGAAGCGCTGGATGAAGCACTACGTGACTGGGCCGGAAGCGTCGAGAACACGCACTACGTCCTCGGCACCGCCTGTGGGCCGGCGCCCTTTCCGGAACTGGTCTCCTACTTCCAGAGCGTCATCGGCGATGAAATCAAGCAACAGTCGATGCAACAGATGGGGCACCTGCCCGATGAAATAGTCGCCTGCGTCGGCGGAGGATCGAATGCGATGGGCGCCTTTAGCGCTTTCCTTGAAGAGCCCGAGGTCACCCTGGTTGGGGTCGAGGCTGGTGGAATCAGCCTGAAAGACGGTCAGCATTCGATTCGCCTGTCACAAAATACCGGTGAAACCGGCATCGCCCAGGGCTACAAGACGCTGTTCCTGCAAAACAACGATGGTCAGTTGGGTGATACCCACAGTATCGCCGCGGGACTCGACTACGTCGGGGTTTCGCCTATTCTCGCCCACCTCTCACAACAGGGGCGCGTGATTGCGGATTCGGCGACCGATGACGAAGTCACCGAGGCTTTCAGCCTGCTGATGAAAACCGAGGGCATCATACCGGCGCTCGAGTCATCGCACGCCCTGGCCGGCGGTTTCAAGCGCGCACGGCAGATGAAGCCGGAGCAAAATCTGGTCATCAACCTGAGCGGTCGTGGCGACAAGGACATCTTTACCATAGCGCGGGCTTTTCCACAGCCCGAGTGGGCTGGCTTTCTGGAGCGTGAAGCGCAACGCTCAGCCGATATATTGAAACAACAAGGAGCACACTGATCATGTTTCCGTCACAGAATGAAAACCTGCAAATCATGTCCCACGCGGTGATCGGCTTCCCCAATCTCGAGGAAAACGAGAAAGCGATCGCGGGCCTGGCCGACGCCGGTGTCAGGCTGATCGAATTGCAGGTGCCTTTCAGCGACCCGGTCGCCGATGGCCACACCCTGGTCAATGCCTGCTACGAGGCCCTCAAACACGGGGGGTCGGTGCAGGCGACCCTCGACCTCGCGCAACGGGTATGCAAACGTCACCCCGAGGTGACGTTTGTTTTGATGAGTTATCTGAACCCGCTTTATCGCTACGGCCTGGATAGACTGTTCGAAGCCGCTGTCGCGGCCGGCATCCAGGGGATGATCGTTCCCGACTGGCCGGTCGAGGAAATCGAGCCCTGGCTGCCAAAACTCGACGAACTGGGTCTGGCGCCCATTCTGATGGTTACCCCGAACACCGCGCTTGCGCGCGTCGCCAGGATTGCGCAGGCATCACGCGGTATGATCTACGTGGTCTCGCGCATGGGCGTCACCGGCCTCGAAACCCAGTGGGGTGATAAATTTCAGCACTATATCGCCGAGATTCGCAAACACAGCGATTTACCGCTCGCGGTCGGATTTGGCGTGCGTACCGTCGACGATCTCAACGCGCTGGAAGGGAAAGCCGAGGTGGCGGCGTTTTGCTCACAGTACATCGAGTGGCAACGCGATGACGGCAGCGACGTCGCCGCGCAGCGTATGAAGTCGCTGATTCAATCCATGGGCGCGAGCTAGCCGGCATATTGGACCAGTCGGTTTCGAGCCCTGCAACAGGTAACATCAGTCGATGTACGACATTGCTGACCTGATCTGGATCTTGCTGGCCGCGGCCTGTGCCCTGTACCTGCTGCGCAGCGGCCAGTTCAAGGGCAGGGCCCGGCAGCTGGCAATCGCT
>Ga0164315_10000984_pt1 | contig 20922 bp, 14 predicted proteins | sample GuaBasSedimGuay6_FD_113737 | JGI IMG/M metagenome (GOLD analysis project Ga0164315, IMG submission 113737) | Subseafloor sediment microbial communities from Guaymas Basin, Gulf of California, Mexico - Guay6, Core 4569-2, 0-3 cm | ecosystem: Environmental > Aquatic > Marine > Hydrothermal vents... | reverse complement strand
TTCAACAGGTACTGTTTTTATTTCCCCCGTATCGGTCAACTGAATGAGCATCTGCTTGTCCTTTAAAGACAAACGGCAGGGATTCGAAAAAAATAGTGTTCGTTTAAGCATGTTATTAAATTAATCTAACAAGATTACCCGATGGTGTAATCTTAAAGTCTATACCTTCTGTAATAAAATTAAATTTTGAAGGACTGAGTAAAAGTTTTGGAAATGGATTTTCAAACTCCACAAATGACTCCCCGTTTGTTAACGATTTCGGAGCTTTTAAGTTGTACAACTTCTCAAAATCTTTTCTGAGCATTTCATCATTTCTTGCCTCTTGATGAAATTTAAAAGTAACCCTGCCGTCTTTATTCATCTTTATTACTTTATATAGTCGTTTCTTTAATACCTTGGAATCCAACAACCAAACCTCATCCGACCGATCTTTCCAAAGAATAACCATTGTACCGGTTTTCAACAAGCTTTTTAGCTGATAACCTGATTTAGGATGGAATTCAGGAACCGGATTATCTTTTAACTTGCCCGTGAAGAATTTTCCGGCATCTAGGTTGTTTACCAGAATAAAATCGCGTTTGGTGTTACCTTTTTTATCTTGTCCTTCATAAATGGCCATCATGTAGTTGCCATCATTGGCAAAATGTGAATAATGTTTGTATGCGTGTTTTGATAAATCCCGGTGCTTTTTAATGTGCAATGGATTGGTAACAGTTTTAGCAATGCACCGTACTTTTTTTATCGGCGTGGAACTCCCATCTTTATTCGGGATAACGAATAAACCTTTCAGTTGCGTTTTCAATGTTTCAATCGCGTCCTTTAAAACGACTACCTCTTCAGGATTTTCTGCATCTTTTAAAGTTTTCTCCTTTGTTTCAAGTTCCTTTTTCAACTTTTCTTCTTCTATCTTTCCTTTTTCTACGATTTCCCTGATATTATCATCAACAATGTTTTTGATGTCAGAAGCAGAAAGGGAATCTATTTTTTTTCTGACCACATAAAATAATTTAACCTCTTCCTCACCATCTTTATTTAAAACAATCTTTTTAATTGCACCGTAATCCGTTTGCTGATGCAAAGCACCTCTTACCGTATCTCCTTTCTGATAAATAGGTTCACCTTTCACATTTAATTTAATTCTCCCCCTTACCCTTAGTTTCTTCTTACTTTGTTTCGGTAAATTGTCAGGTGTGTAATGAGATATTAAAACTTCGTTTTCCACTTCTTTAACATCTTCCGAAAAGGTTGGCCAGGGTTTTTCAACAGATGGCATATCGGATACGCTTATCCTTTCTTCACCTTCCCATTCATGATATGCTTTAGCAAGTTCTTCATACGACTCCTTAGTCATGCAGGCCATTGTAATCGCATCAATACAATGATGGATATGGTTTATTCGTTCTTTTTTCTTGTATTCAGGTTGAATACCCCACATCTTCCTGAAGTCTGACACCGTTTGGCCTTTTACAGTGTAGACATTGTTGAAAACAGTTTTTAGATATAGCCGGGCATATTTTGTAATTATTCCCGTATCTACCAGTTGGCTGTTTTTAAATCCATCCGGGACATCATTCATTTCAAAACGCCTGTACTTTTGTTTCCAATAATCTAATTTATACTTGAGGAAATGACGTTGTTGAATTGCCTTGTCCTTAATTACTTTATTGTCTGAATTAGCCCGACTCTTTTTTACCGCTCTTTCAATTCCTTCCTGAGCTTCTGCTATATACTCTTTCCAATACTCAATGCGTTTCAATATTTCAGAATGATTCGGTAATTCGTAAGGAATCTTGTTTCTTTTTATTTTACGGTTGAACTCATTGTTGCATAAGGTTAAATTCACCTGAGAATTATCTAAAGATAAGCTGCGTGGAATAGTATGTTCAATATCGTATTTTGGGTTGTCGCCAATAAACTCACTCACAGCAATTGTTTCACCCGTGTATAGACAAATATGATTTTGCTCCTCCCAAAGTTGGTACTTTAAAATGTCCCTTTCGCCAGGCTCAATATCCCTTCCGGTTGCAGCCTTTATATCTTTTCTTAATTGTTTTTTATATTCTTCACGTTCAGTTTCCCTTAACCTCTGCCATTGTTGCAATGCCTTTCTTTCATTGGCATTTTTCAGGTCGCGTGCCATCTCTATGTTTATTTTCGTTTCCCGATCAATTGTACCTTCTTTTATAAGTTCATTAACCACCTTTCTCACTTGATGCAAAGACCTCATAGCCATTGGGTTTCTTATTGATGAAATCAACGGGCTACCCAAATAATACTTGCCGTCCTTTTTTCGTAAAGCATCCTGATAAACTTCGGTTGCAGAAGGATGGTACAGCTTTTCAAGAGTTTTTTCATCAATTTCAAAATGATCGGATATAAACTCTTTAACACGTTCATCAATTCTCTTTGTTTTTAAATATTCGCCTTTCCCCAAATTATTACTCATCTGTACTCTTATGCGTTGAAAGATCAACTTTTCGAATGTTGATCGTTCTTCTTCTGTCATATTTTCCCATTTCGTTTTTCCAAGATAACCTGTCAACTTTTTTTGAATATCATTCCATAATGTTTCCTGCCAGAACTCATTTTCACTCCACGTAGAGTTATCGTCTCGGTGTGTTTTTATTATCCCATTCACAATATCAGCTAATTGTTTCTCCTGATTTTGTGATTGAATTATCCGATGAATTTCCTTTTTTAATAAGGCCTTATTTTCTTGTTTTTCCCATATTTTTTTCGGTATCAAATCTTCAAGTTTTGCCATAAATACTGCATGGGAATAAATAAGACCGTCTTTAAGATAAGGTAATATTTTATTAATGGCTTTAAGACTGAGGGATGCGTAATCCTTTTTCAGACTTATCTTTGAAAATCTGGTTGCCTCATCATCGTTAAATCCCAAACGGGTTTTTGCAAACCCAAAAAGTCTTTCAGTACTATTGTAATTAAACAACACATGCCATATATCATTAACCAGTTCGTCAATTGATTTTGAACCTGTCTTTTGTCGCTTCAGTAAATACTTATTCTCAACACCTTCACGCCAATCATCTCCAAAAACGCCTCTCAGTTGAGAAATTGATTTGCAACCACTAACCGAAGTTCTCATCGGATAATTGAATAAATAACTTTCGGGTATATTGTTCTTACTTCTATGATAGAAAAAACTGACCCCTTTAGGTGTGATTTTCTTTGCAATTTCTTCGAAGTTGAAATGCTCTTTACTTTTCCGGTAAAAAAGCGGGATAATTAGTGCTCGTTCTTCTTCAGTTAGTATTCTTAGATGATCATCTTCCGGAGATTTAATTTGAATATTGTTAATAAATGAATACATCCTGAACTCTTCAAAATGAGGATGTGAAACAGGACAACGTGGTTTATTTTTTTCAAAAGGACAGTTGCCAACCATTCCCTTTTGTGATTTTAAAGGTCTTTGGTAAAATATGTCCTTCCGCAATTGTTGTACAAGCTCATCCGGTAATTGTTGAAATCTACAAATTCTTTCAAATTCGTCCAAGTAATGTTTTTCCCTGTGCGTGTAGTGACTTCTTATCTTTTCACCCTTTTGGTATAACTCATAGAAATATTGTCCAAGCGTCTTATCCCCTTTTTCCTCTGAAATCTTTTCAATCTCAGTAGCAACAACTCCCTCACTTTCTTTGTCGATATTTAGCCGGTTACTTAAAAATCCTCTGCGCTGGGCTATGTGATAAAATGCCCTCCCTATCTTATATCGATCATTGCTGCTAGACAAGTCAAGCTTTTGCTCCACCGCAAGTGCTCGGAAATAATAAGGATTTTTATTTCCATTATGATCTGTTTTTTGCCAATTCAAAAAAGAAGTTTCGCTTGGATAGATTTTTTGGTAACGCCAGTTATCTAATTCTTGTTTTGTCAACTCAGGGCAAAATCCATTTTGGCTCAGTGTTTTTAGCAGTGCGATTTTCCGTAATTTTCTGCGGTATTTTATTCTTCTGGCACTTCTGAACTCTGTCCTTTCAGCCGCTTTTGAGCTTTCTTGCCCCTTTTCAATTTTTATGCCCTCCTGAAAAATTCTCACTCCTTTATCGATCAAAGTAAAGTCTTTATTCTGATTCTTTTCGGTGACAGCCCATCCAATGCTGTTGGTTCCTAGGTCGAGTCCTAATATTTTTGTCATAATAATTGTGGATAAATAGTTAAATAGAAATTTGGGTTTGCTAAAGTTACGGAATTATTTGTTAATTCCATTTATTAACCTTAATTTTGAAATTAATTACATCTTATCACAATAAGGCTATATGCCGAAGGATGTAAATCCTATACTCCCGCTTCGGTGGGAGTTTTTTTACAGATTTAGATATTGTTGTAAACCTATTGTAATAAAGAACAATTTGAAAAGCGAAGGGTTAAACTTCCTTGTTCAACTCTTCGAGATGACAATAAATAAAATTATCCCTGTCACTGAAACTATTAATTACCTCTTCTTTCTCCAGCCACGTTTTCGCGTCCGACAAGATCGTTTTATATGACGAATAGTTCCAATCCTCCGGCTTCGAAACAAATGTATGGCGTACCGGATTTAAATGAATGTAAGTAATCATCTTTGTATAATAGTCTTCATCTTCTATTCTTTTTCGCTTAAAATTTTTCATAAACAAACTCCCCATTCTGTCATACATTTTATTAAATGCCTGTGTATATGAGCTGAATAAGTTTGAGAATTGTTTGCTAACAAATAGCGACACCAGGTTTTCCCTTTCTTTAGCTAACGTACATCGGTCATATTTCCTCTTAAAAGATTTATTGAAAGCAGAAATTATATCTTCTTTTTCTTTTATCCTGACTAAAATATGAAAATGATTAGGCATCAGGCAATAGGAGAAAGTATCTGTCACAGGTAAAATATATTTACGGTATTTTTCTATAAAATAAACGTAATTTTCATCCTCTCTGAACAACAGGTCATCGCCATTTGAATGATTGTAGATATGATAAATATGGCCTGGTAATAGTGGCTCCATTTACTAGTTTTTTTTATTTTATCTTTTATCTTTTCCAAAGTTCAAAACTTTGGAAAAGATAAAAATTTAATACAACCGCTCCCTTTTAAAGAGATAAGGCAATAGGATGCCTTCGAAGCCTTTGTTTATATCCGCCTCCACGTAATCGATATTATAACGTCCGCAGCGCACTTCCAGCTCTTTCCGGACTTTGGTTGCTGCTTCGCGGTAACGTTCGCGCACTTCAACGGGGTTTAGTTTAATCACTTCGTGGCTCTCCATATCCACAAAACGGTAGGGCCGGTCATCGAGGTCAAGCTCCTCTTCCAGCTTTTTATCAGCCACATGAAACAGAATCACTTCGTGCTTGTAATGCTTCAGGTGCTGCAAAGCTGAAAACATTTCGTCCACACGGTCCAGGCTGTCCATCATATCGCTAAAAATTATTACCAGCGAGCGCTTGTGTAGCATTTCAGCAATACGATGCAGCGAGTCGGTAACATCGGTAAGTTTCTGTTCTTTCGCCTGTTTCATATCAAGCAACTGCTCCAGTTCGGCGTATAAGTATTTCTGGTGTACAGAACTTGATTTCTCCTGTGTATGCTGTTCCACATGGTCAGAAAAGAAACTCAGGCCCACGGCATCTCGTTGCTTTTTCATCAGGTGGATGAGGGCAGCGGCAGCATATACCGAAAAAACAATTTTATTGGGATGGTTAATGTCTGCTGTCTCCCTCACAGGAAAATACATGGATGAAGACCTGTCGATAATGATACGACATCTCAGGTTGGTTTCTTCTTCAAACCGTTTGACAAACATCTTGTCGGTGCGGCCATATAGTTTCCAGTCGATGAACCGTGTTGACTCACCGGGATTGTATAACCTGTGTTCGGCAAACTCCACAGAGAATCCGTGAAAAGGGCTTTTATGCAAGCCGGTGATGAATCCCTCCACCACCTGCCGGGCAATAAATTCCAGCGAATTAAACTGTTCCAGCTGATCACGGTTAATTTGTTCCAATGTGTCCAAAAGTATTAAGCCAAAAAAAGGCTGTATCGCCACAGCCTTTTTCCGGAATATTAAAATTTCTTACAACAGTGGTTCCAGTTTTTCCACTAATTTTTGTTTCGGAACGGCACCTACCTGTTTGTCCACCACTTCACCGTTTTTGAAAAACAGAATGGTCGGAATATTTCTGATACCGAAGTTTCTTGCCGTTTGGGGGTTATGATCCACGTCTAGTTTGCCAACGAGTACTTTATCACCATACTCATCACCAATTTCCTGAACAATGGGACCTACCATACGGCAGGGGCCGCACCATACTGCCCAAAAGTCAACAATTACCGGTTTATCTGATTTTAAAACAAGTGCTTCGAAAGTTGCGTCTGTTAATTCAATGGCCATAATTTCGGATATTTAATTTGCGTGGACAAAGATAATTAAGAATATCAGTGTTCAAAAAACAATTCGTTAAAAAGTTATTAAAAATCAACTGATCGAAAAACGAATGTGCTCAAAGCCGGTAATCTCATCAATAAACTGGCGGGGATCAACACCTGCACCCGTTGCATGCAGCGTAACAGCATGCGCATTCTCCGAGTCTTCCACAATTAGTTCCAGTTTACACGTACCGGAATTTTTTGTAATAACTTCCTTAAGCTTTTTGATAAACGGTTTATCTATATGAGGAGCTTCCATCCTCAACGTTATCTTTTGCGAATACTTGTTGATCACATCGTTCAGGAGCAGGAGATCTTTCACTTGTAAAGCAAAATTTCCCGGTTGGTTATACCTTTCTTCCACACGGGCAACTACAAAAATATTGTTCCCCGAATCAAGCAAATGCTTTTTTTTCAGGTAGTCTTCCGAAAAAAGCATCAGATCTATACTCCCGTTAAAATCCTCCAAAGTAAAAATGCCAAACTGATCTCCTTTTTTTGTCAATTTCTCAGTCGCCTTAGTGATCATTCCTGCGAACTTCACAGTCTGATCCTTCCATTTTTTCAGATTCTGTTTCAGCTGGGCTATCTCAATAGTGCAAAAACGGTCTATTGTCAGCTGGTAGTCATCCAGCGGGTGGCCCGAAATATAAAATCCCGTTACCTCCTTCTCGTTCCTGAGTTGCTGTATCAATGTCCAGGGTTGACATACAGGCATTTCGGGATCTTTCATTTCGAAAGCACCTTCCATATCGCCAAATAGCGAACTCTGCTGTGAGTTAGCCCGCTCCTGAAAAGCATGCCCGTACTGAATCACTTTTTCAATAAAAACGGAACCATTGTCATCCTGGCAAAAATACTGGGCGCGGTGAGTCCCCGGAAAACTGTCAAAAGCACCTGCCTTGGCCAATGCTTCGAAACTCCGTTTGTTGATCGACCGTAAATTCACCCGTTTGGCGAAATCAAATATATTTTTAAAAAGTCCGCTGGTTTCTCTTTCCTCAACAATTTGTTCCACTGCCGACTCTCCTACTCCTTTGATAGCCCCCATACCGAAGCGGATCACTCCATCTTTGGTTACCGTAAATGTGAGGGAACTTTCGTTGATATCGGGTTGCAACACTTCAATACCCATCCGGTTAGCCTCCCTGATCAGCTGGGTGATTTTCTTAATATCATGCAGGTTACGGCTTAGGTTAGCTGCCATAAACTCGGCCGGATAATGTGTTTTCAGGTAAGCAGTTTGGTACGACAGGTGCGAATAACAGGTAGCGTGTGATTTGTTAAATGCATATTTGGCGAATTCCTGCCAGTCTGTCCATACTTTCTCCACTTTTTCTTTCGGCAAGCCATTCTTTTCGCAACCTTCGATAAACTTCACTTTCAGTTTTTCCATCACCGCTTTCTGCTTCTTTCCCATGGCTTTCCGCAAACTGTCCGACTCGCCGCGTGTAAAACCCGCCATTTTTCGCGATAAGAGCATCACCTGTTCCTGGTACACGGTAATTCCGTACGTTTCTTTCAATATTTCCTCCATAATGGGGATATCGTAAACGATTTTTTCTTTTCCGTGTTTTCGGTTGATAAAATTGGGGATGTACTGCATCGGGCCGGGCCTGTACAGCGCATTCATGGCAATCAGGTCTTCAAAGCGAGTGGGTTTCAGTTCTTTCAGGTATTTTTGCATCCCGTCAGACTCAAACTGGAACAGGGCAGTCGTTTCACCCCGGCTGTACAATTCATAAGTCTCTTTATCGTCAAAAGGTATGGTTTCCATATCCAGTTCAATACCTTTCGACTTCTTGATATTTAAGATTGTATCTTTAATAATAGAAAGCGTTTTAAGTCCCAGGAAGTCCATTTTCAGAAGACCGATCGACTCAACGAACTTTCCGTCGTATTGCGTAGCGATATCCAGTACCGAATCTTTTACCGATGAGAGCGGCACATATTCATATAAATCTTCCCTGCCTATGATAATACCACAGGCGTGCGTGCCTATGTTACGTACCGAACCTTCGAGTCGGAGGGCATTTACCAGAACCGACTGCACTTCAGGAGTACCTGTTGCAAGTTCCTTTTTTAATTCGGCAATTGCCTTGTACGAATTTTCCAGATTCACGCCCGGGCCATCGGGTACCAGTTTTGCCAGGCGGTCAGCTTCGGAAAGAGGTAATTTCTGCACACGTGCCACGTCCCTGATGGCCATCTTTGCTGCCATGGTGCCAAAAGTTATCAGGTGGGCAACCCGCATCCGGCCATATTTTTCGGCCACCCATTTCAATATTTTGTCCCTGCCGTCATCATCGAAATCAATATCAATATCCGGCATGGATATTCTGTCGGGGTTCAGGAAACGCTCAAACAGCAGGTTGTATTTCAGCGGGTCAATGTCGGTTATTTTCAGACAATAAGCTACGGCAGAACCGGCTGCACTCCCTCGCCCGGGCCCCACGGAAACGCCCAGTTCTCTGGCAGCTTTTAAAAAGTCCCATACGATCAGAAAATAATCCGGGAATCCCATCTTTTTAATAGTTTCCAACTCAAAATCAAGGCGCTCTGAAATTTCTTTGCTCACTTCTCCGTACCTCTCCTTAGCTCCTTCGTAGGTGATCTGTTTCAGATACTCATTGGCGTCGGTAAAAGGTTCCGGAATGGTAAATTCGGGCATAAGCGGATCATGATTCAACTCATAAATCTCCACCTTGGCAGCAACTTCAGCTGTATTGGCAATGGCTTCCGGAATATCGGCAAAGAGTTCTTTCATTTCTGCCTGGGTTTTAAACCATTCCTGCTGCGTGTACCTTAAACGTCTTGGGTCATCAAGGTCTTTGGCCGTACCGATACAGATCAGGCGATCGTGTGCCCCGGCATCCTCCTTGTCCACAAAATGGACATCATTTGTAGCTACTACCTTAACTCCGTGTTTTTTGGAAAATGCAAGCAATACATTGTTCACATAAACCTGGTCATCGTACACCTTTTTGTCCACTTCCGGATCACCTGTGGGATGACGCTGTAGCTCTAGGTAAAGATCTTCGCCGAACAACTCTTTCATTTCAAGTAAAGCTCTTTCAGCTTTTTCTTCCCCTTCGTTCATTATCTTATCAGGCACTTCACCACCAAGACAGGCCGTGAGCGCTATCAGTCCCTCATTATACTGTTGCAACAATTCTTTGTCAATACGCGGTTTGTAGTACTGGCCTTTGGTCCATGCCATCGATACCAGTTTGATGAGGTTGCGGTATCCGGTTTCATTTTTGGCCAGTAACACCAGATGCCAGCCTGATCGATCCTCTTTGGATTCGCGTAACTGCATACTCCGCCTGGCCACGTATACTTCACAGCCAAGTATTGGTTTAACACCCTCCTTTTTAGCAATATCATGGAATTTCTTAGCACCAAACATATTCCCGTGATCTGTTATAGCTAACGCCCCCATGCCATCTGCTTTGGCTTTTTCCATTAGCTTTGGGATGGATGACAGACCGTCAAGAACAGAAAACTGTGTGTGTACATGCAGATGTGTAAAAGGCACTTCCGAGACATCAATTTTTTCAACTTTTTCTTCAGAAAGGACATCTGTTTCTTTCTCCTTTTCCTCTTCATGAAATGCCTGGACATCAAGCCCGATTGGGAGGATCATCTCCGGATTGACTTCGCGGAATCTGATCATTTCTTCTTGTGTCATCCCGAGGTCGTCAGCTTTTAGAAGACCCAGACGGATCAGCTCCAGAAAACATCGGGCTGTTGCCTGCACGTCTGCTGCAGCATTGTGTGCCGCAACAAAAGGCTCATCAAATAACTTCTCATGTAACTCTTCCAGTGTAGGCCACTTAAACTTGCCATACTTACCCCCTGGCAACTGACAATAAGCCGTAGACACCGGAATTGTATCTACCATCTTTTTATCAAACAGGGATGTCTTCATTTCTTTGCGCAAGAACTCGGCGCCTGTGATATTGTTATCAAATTCAATATTATGTCCGGCTACTACCGTGGCTTTTTGCAGTACTTTATTAAATTCATTCAGGACATCCGACAACTCATGTCCCTCCCTTATGGCCCTGTCAGTTGAAATACCATGTATCTTTTCTGACCCCCTGGGAATAACAAAACCTTCCGGTTTAATAATAAAATTCTGTGCCTCGATCAATTTCCCTTCGGTATCATGCAATTGCCATGCTATCTGAATTACACGCGGCCAGTTGTCAAAATCTGTTAAAGGTGCATTGTAATCTTTGGGCAAGCCGGTAGTTTCTGTGTCATAAATAAGAAACATGAATCATTAAATTTTAAATGTTTGATAATAAGATACTTAATAAGCCACTGGGATATAAAACAAAATTAATCAAATAGCCTTTTGCAAACGTATTTGTTAATAACTTTGGCAAAAATATCAGAAACCTGTGGAATTCAGAACGTAAATATTTATTGAGCTATGACAACAAAAATTTTCCATCATTTACTTTACATCAGTTTAATTTATGTTACTGCAGTTTTTCTTCCATCATGTTCGGAAAACAGAGAAGCATCTGATGTATTCTCTGCTGAAGAACTGGTAACTATCAACGAGCTTATAGGATACTTTGATTCTATTGTCGGGGAAACTTATCCGGAAGTCACAAACATTGACAGTGCATACAGGCTTTACCTTGATTCGGTTTGTCCGCTGATGCTTAAAAACGGTGATATGAGCCGTTCGGGTATTGACGCACATGAACGCAAAACATTGCTCGACAGATTTGACAGAAAAGCAATGAGTGAGATATTTATTATTGGAGATACACTGGAATATTTTAGTTTGTCGGTAAAGAAGAAAGTTAAAAAATATTATCCATATTATGTTACGCTCAACCCCCGCGGTTCATATATGGAGTTATTGGATCGGTTATCTGAAAACAGTGATTTTATAAGGAGTTATAACAACGAGGTAAGAGAATTCGGAGACCTCACCCCCAAATGTTATGGTATGATGTTGCGAGATTACAATGAACTGGACTTTACCGACCCCATGCAACGACTGATGTTTGTTGTTAATGTACTGCATACCAATGAGGTAATAAAAGACAGGTTCAGGAGGTAGAACGATTTTTATTTTACGCTGAAATTGCTTTTTTATATCAAAAATTTATCGGATATTTGCAGCCCGATTTTAAAATCTATTTATTCACTTAAAAATTAATTAGTTATGCCAACTAAGATGAGATTGCAACGACATGGTAAAAAAGGGAAGCCTTTTTATCATATCGTCATTGCGGATGGTCGTGCACCACGAGACGGACGTTACATTGAGAAGATTGGTACCTACAATCCCATCCCAAACCCCGCTGAAATTGTTTTGAATTTTGAAAAAGCTCTGGACTGGCTCCAGAAAGGCGCTCAGCCTACCGATACGGTCCGGGCCATTCTGTCGTTCAAAGGTGTGTTGTATAAAAACCACCTGATCAAAGGAGTAAAAAAAGGAGCATTAACAGAAGCGGAAGTGGAAGTTAAATTCCAGGCCTGGCTGAAAGAAAAAGAAGCCAAGATCGAAACTAAAAGAAGTGGTTTGGCCGAAGAAGCACGCGCCGACAAAAAAGTCCGACTTGAAGCTGAAGCTAAAATCAAAGATGATCGCGCTGCCGAATTAACCAAAAGAAGAGCGGAAGCTATTGAAGCTCAAGTTAAAGAAGCAAAGGAAGCTGCTGAAGAAGCAACTGAAGAAACTGCTGAGGAAGTAACCGAAGAGGAAACTCTTACCAAAGAAGCTGTTGCCGCCAAGGTGGAAGAATTTGCAGAAGAAGAAGTAAAAGACGAAGCTAAAGCAGAAGAAACTAAGGAAGAACCTAAAGCTGAAGAAGCTGCTGAAGAGGCCAAAGAAGAGACTAAGGAAGAGCCTAAAGCAGAGGAAACCGCAGAAGAAGCCAAAGAAGAGACTAAGGAAGAACCTAAAGCTGAAGAAACCAAGGAAGAGACAAAGGAAGAGGAGGCTAAAGAAGAAGCAGATAAAAAGAAGGCTGACGACAAGAAAAAAGACAAAGAGGAGAAATAATCATTTTTATCGCATAAAAAGAGGCCTGGCATTGAGTTCAGGCCTTTTTTATTTACCCAATTTATTATTCTCTTATTTTTGTAACGCTAATTTATATATAATGATGGAATTTGACGATTATTTCTTTTTAGGACGGCTGCTTAAACCACACGGATTTGATGGTAAACTGAATGCCTATTTTGACGTGGACTATCCTGCAGAATACGAAAACCTGAAAATGGTTTATGTTCAGATAAATAACAACCTCATTCCTTATTTCGTCGATCATATCCAGTTTTTGAACAATAAAGCTATTATCGGGTTTCAGGATGTTAACAAGCTTGAAGAAGCAGAATCACTGGCGCAGAAAGAATTGTATTTACCTTTAGAAGAGCTTCCGGAAAAGACAGGTAACAAATTCTATTTTCATGAAGTTATCGGTTTCAACGTGATCGATAAAGCTTTTGGCCTCATCGGACCCATAAAGGATATCCTCGAATATCCCAACCAGGCAGTGATGCAGGTATTTTACAAGCAAGATGAAGTGTTGATCCCTGTCAGTAACGAGATTATTACAAAGGTTGACCGTGAGAAAAAAGAAATTCAAATTGTTGCACCCGAAGGATTGCTTGATATCTATATCCGGTAACCATGGTACAAAAAGTGGATGACAGACCGTTCCATTTAAAGCAGTTCAGCCTGCACCACCACCGCTCTTCGATGAAAGTAGGCACCGATTCATTGTTACTCGGTATCTGGGTTCAGCCGGAAGAAGCACAACGTATCCTTGATATCGGAACCGGTTGCGGTATCCTGGCTTTGCTAATGGCAGCCCGATCCAAAGCAAATCTAGATGCCATTGAATATGACAAAGCCTCTTACGAAGAAGCAAAACAGAATTTCCATAATTCACCTTATCATGACAGGCTGTTTGCCATACATGATGACTTCACAAATTTTGCACAACAAGGAAATAATACATACGACCTGATCATTTCCAATCCTCCATTCTTCGTCAACGACATGCGCCCGAAAGAGAATATCCGAAGCAATGCCCGGCATGGCGATAAATTGAATTATAATGATCTGTGTTCAGGAGTTCATCGCTTAATGAACACAAACGGCAGATTTTGCCTTGTTCTGCCATACGAAGAAAGCAAAATCTTCAGGCCGGTTGCGGAAAAATATGGCCTGTATGTGCGCAGGCAGCTACTAATTTTCCCTAAGCGAGGATGGCAACCAAACAGGGTAAACCTGGAACTGACAAGGGAAAAATATCCGGTACCTTTAAGTGAAAAATTTATCATCAGGGAAGAAGACAACTCATTCACACAGCAATACATTGATTTCTTTAAAAATTTTCTGATCGGACCTGACAAGTAGATTTTCACTTCCCTATTTCTCTGTTTTCCCTATTTTTATACCATGAGAAAATACGCAATCATACTTTTGCTGGCAGCCGGCATTTTTATAACAGGTTGTCAAACGGGACAAAAAGACACAGACCCTGTTAAAATTGCTATTACCAAAACGAACGATTACTATTCGGCTTTGGTGGAAAGGAACAGGGAAAACACGGTTTGGATCAACCTGTACGGCCTGCCTGTTGATTCGGCACTTCTCATACTCGGACAATGCGACGGACTGCTTGTTACCGGCGGCGAAGATGTGTACCCGGGACTTTACGGCAAACTGAGTGACACAGCAAGATGCGAAGGCTTCGACCGGTATCGCGACAGCCTCGAATTAGCTTCTATTGCTTATGCCCTGGAACAGAAAATGCCTGTTTTCGGCATCTGCCGCGGATTGCAAATACTCAATGTAGCTCTTAACGGAACACTTATCATTGATATACCAACTGATTTCGATACGGTTGTCAAACACCGTCTTAAAGACTGGAAGAAATGCTTTCATGAAGTAACCACCATACCCAATACATTATTAAACAAACTAAGTAATACTGCTTCCGATACGGTGAACAGTGCACATCACCAGGGTATTGATCATTTGGGAAACGGGCTGCGGATTTCTGCCTATGCCTATGACAGTCTGCCCGAAGCTATTGAATGGGCTGAAAGAAACAACAATGGGTTTTTAATGGCTACCCAGTGGCATCCCGAACGTCTTGATCCGGATCATCCATTATCAAAAAATTTAGCTGTTGCGTTTTTACACGAGGCGGAAACTTATCATCAAAACCATTGACGAGTCTGATTAAGGAACTGCATTCTGAAAGTTTTTACGGCTCTGTTCTTCATTAAATACCCAGATCAGACGGAAGGTAATTACGTTATTGTACTGTTTGCGTGTCCAGGTATCTCCTGCAAGGTCTTCAAACTCCCGTGTCCGGATCTTTACGAAACTGTATTGATATCTCAGGTTAAATTTCAGCGACTTATATATTCTGATACGGAAATCTACCAGGGCGCTAAAATCGTTTTTACTGTAAGTACCGCTATTGATAGTTGTAGAATCGACAAGTTTACCATGCTCCCATTCCTTCACACCAATCAGTCGTCCCCACGAAAGTCCTGCCCCTAAAGACACAAACTCCTTATCGGTGTACATCACCAGCACAGGCACTTCCATATAATGTAAATTCAGCTTGTACTCCCCGGTAATAATAGTTCCATTATTTAATGAATCGTTGTATTGCGCTTTCTGCCACGAACCTTTTTGTGTATAGAGTAATTCAAACGATGCATCCCACCTGCCCCTTTCCCCGAAAGGGATCAGTATACCTCCTCCGACATTGGCACCCACCTTTTTAAAACCGAATACTTCGTCTCCATCCACCTGCGTTAGGTTCATACCAAGTAAAGCCTCACCTTTGATGATTTGCCCTTTCAGATTGTAACTTAAAGTTGCTAAAAGGAACAATAATATTATTGCTGGTAAAGTTTTGTTGAACATGCCGCAAATTTAGAATTTATAACGAATGAACAAGCTACTAATTGTGAAGGCGATGTTATTTAACAAGTGTAACGGTTCCTCTCTTAATAACTTCAATACTTTCTTTTGCCCCACTCTCAAAGCTTTTAAAAGTGGACATCCAGATATATGTGCCGGCTGGTACGTATTCGCCTTTATAAGTCCCATTCCAGCCCTCGTCAGGATTGTTAGTTTCAAATAGTTTCTGTCCCCATCTGTTATAAACGATCAGATAGTATTCAGCCAAAGCACCGGTAACACCCAATACTTTGAACTCACGGTTTACGCTTATCGGACTGTCAGGACTAAATGCATTGGGGAAAAATAAATTAGAATATACCACGTAAACCTCATCGTAATTCCGGCAACAATTCGAATCAGTTACCATGACTGAATACAGGCCTTCTTCAGTTACATCAAGATACCTCTCTGTGCTACCTCCGGGTTGCCAGAAATAAAAATCGTAATCGCCTGCATCCAGCCTGATAGATGAATTAGGCAAAATATATATCGTATCGCTTCCATTGCCCAGGTCAATATATGGAAGGGCATGAATCCTCACAGGATAAGAATACGCATAATCAATACCATTAAATGTTTCGATTACTTCCACGGTGTAATCGCCGGGTTCTGTATAAACAAATGTCGGATCAAACGGATCGCTGTTCACAATATCTCCTCCCGGATCATCAAAATTCCAGTCCGTTACATCAATATTTGTTGTATTGGTTATCCGGAATTCAGTTGTATCGTGATGGCATTGATTGTAAAAAGTAAAATGCGGTATATCCAGGAATGATGTAACGAAATTCGGCAATCCGATCAATGATTCTGCCACACCCAGATTAAGACCGTTATTAAAAGTATGGTCAACCTCATTGTAATTGCATGCCAGACCCGTCCTGTCAGGATTATTAATTACACCCAGATAATGCTTTCCCAACAAACCTCTTCTAAATTTTGATAAATAGATCTTTCCATCAACTCCTAACTGCAACGCCCCCATCAGGCTGTCGTTTTGGCCTATTGCACTTACATCAAACTGATGAATAATGACGGGGTTATCTAACGGACCAGCAGACGACAGATCGAATTGGTATAAATAATTCGTTGCGCTGCCAATAGGCGAACTGCTAATATATAACTTGTTGTTATCCGGCGAAAACTCAACACCAAAAGGATAATCATAATGATCCGGCGATCTTACCGGGTTACTTACCGCTCCTGTTTCCGTATTAAAATCAAGAAGTTCAACTATCCCGTCAGCAGGAACAACCAAAGCGAGTTTCTTACCGTCCGGAGATAATTTCATATAACCGGCACCGTTGTTATCATCACCTTCATGTTTATATCCTACATGAGACTGGCGGTGTTCAATTATCCCCGTATCTCCTACCAGCCATGCGTCAAAGTTTCCTCCCTGCTCCTCACCGAATCCGTGAGTAATTACCCAATAATCATGACCATTAGCGTGTTTTACTCCGGTAATCTTTTGGCTGTTTTTTGAGGCCAGATGATTGTTCTTACTGATGACGGTACCCGTGGAACTTTGCCTGAAACTTACAACGGAATAATTGATCCCCTTATTAAATACCGGTAACAAATACATATCGACAGTGAAAATATAATATTGATTCCCGTTTCCCGGATCGGGAACTATCAGTGATGATTGTGTGGCAAAATTATTCCCATTCAATCCGCTTCCATATTCAACCAGTTGAAAATTACCGTTCCACACTTTCAATCCGTTTGTAAACAACAGAAGCTCTCCATTTTCGTCACTAATTGCTGAAACACCGCTAAACAGCGGAAAAGAAGAAGTTGCTGAAACAGAAGGATCATCCTGGCTGAAGTCGACATGAGCCATGTTTCCAAATACCCAATGATCAGCCTGATGCGGTCTTCTGTAATTACAATCATTTTCCTGTTGTGCTATTGAAAGTAAAGGAATAATGACGTGCAGAACAATAAGAAGGGGGATAGAAAATCTCATTTATTACTATCTATTCAGGTCCGGTATAACTAATTTATGATCACCCTCAGCGAATAAGTATCTTCATCAGCCCTGATCAGGAAGAAATACATACCCTCAGTGAAACCGGTCAAGTCAATACTTTTTCTCCAGTATCCGTCCAGGTTCCTGTAACTCTTTTCCATCAACAAAGCTCCGTTGACACTATAAACTTTAATATCCAATATATCAAGGCTCTTTTCGCTTTCGAAATAGAATAGCCCGTCATTACTTGGGTTCGGCAATACCTTGAATGGATAGCCATCACTTTTTATTTCGGTTGTTCCCATCTCACATTCGTTGTAACTGAATAAAACAGTAATGCTCGCGTTGTTAACACAGGTGGTGTAAGGATTGGTTACTTCAACGGCATGCGTTTGCCAGTCTACCCAGTTACCATTTGTTTTGGCGATCATGTACCTTTCTGCCCAGTTGTTCGACCAGGAGTAAAGCATATCAGGCGGATCTTCATCATTTCCTGCATCAAGGACGACCGTATCATTAACGCATGCTACAACCGTATCCTCACCGATAAATACGTATCCCTGCGGAGCCAGGTTTATTTCTGGAAGCGCATGTACAGGAACGATGATATGCGTTTCGTGTATGGTAAAGCCATCGTTCAGTTCAAGGTAATAAGTTGTTGTTTCTTCCGGGCTAACCTCTACACCGTCCATTGCAGCTGACCAGTCAGGGTCGGTACTACTGGTCCACGAATAGGTATATGAGCCTCCACCACCCAGAGCATTTGCACTGATCACAGTTGACTGGCCGATACATATCTCCGGTGGATCTGCTTGCGGATACGCCGATAAAGCACCTCCCTCAGCCAGTATAAGTACCGTTTCCACTTCACTCGGACAACCATGATCGTCTGTTACCACCAGCGAATATAACTGCGACTCTTCCAGTATAACCGTTTGCGGACCAGGCACATCATTCGGTCCGTTGATCATGCCTGCCGGCTCCCACCAGAAAGCATACGGAGATACACCACCGGATGCCGAACCATCAAGTGTAGTAGGTGTACCTACGTTAATTGTTTGTTCCTCTCCGGCATCAGCAAGCGGGGTTTCGTAAACAGTAATAGCTACCTGGCCGTTTAATGTTGTATAACCGTCAGTTACTTCTACAAAATAAGTTGTAGTAACCTCTGGATTTGCTGAAGGACTCTGAATATCCGAAACAAAGCGCGGAGGATCCGATGTCCAGCTGTAGAGATAATCGCCGCTACCCCCGCTGGGTAACACATCCAGATTAATTTGTTCTCCGGAACAAATGGAGAGCAGATCGGCAGACACATTGATACTCATTGGTCCGCCAACAACATTTACCCATACGTCATCATTGCTCATGCAATTGGAAGCATTGTCAAGAACCGTAATAAAATATTGTGTGCTTTCTGTCAGATTAACCGTAGTAGGATCCTCAATTGTCGGATCAATCAGCATCTCTGCCGGTTCCCAGTCATAATCAAAGTTTCCGGAACCGCCGTTTATAGTCGCATCAATCAATGTAGTGCCTGCATAGCCTATGTTTATATCCTCGCCAGTATCAGCAGTGGGTGAGTTCAGATCAACGGTAAAACTGATATTGCCCGTACTGGCTATATTGCCGCAGGCGTCTTGTATGTAACTATGCTGTTTGATAGTAAGGAAATACTCGCCCGATTCATAAATTGCCGGTGTAAAATTGATCATAAATTGCTGCTCCATCTGTCCACCGACAGAGCAGGCCTCACCAAATATGGAGGTAATTGTATGCTCACCACCCGGACCGCTAAGCGTGAAATCATTCGCCTGAACCGAGTTGCACAATACTTTCTCCGTGAAATCAAACGTAAGGGAGGCTGTTCCGCATTGCACATCATCAGTGTATATATAATCCAATTCCGGAGCAACATCATCGTAAATCTCTGCCGTCGACATGGAAAAGTCAAGCGTATATCCATATTGGGTACTGGAATAATTACTGATATTGATCACATAAGTTTCTCCTTCATTTACCGGTATCAGCGCATTATGAGGTGATCCTCCTGCGCTCTGGCAACTATAATTAGAATTCCCATTTGGTCCTGTAAGACCTCTTGTTCCTGACCAATTACAACTCACCTGCATCTCATTAATATGTGCATAAAGATCTTCGCAATCATACTGGTCAAGGTGGTAAACGGCCCAGTCATAATCATCATTATTGTTGTTAGGTGTAATATTAAACCCCAAATCTCCACCCGTTTGAACGGTAAAAATATACCATACATCATTTTTCTCACCCGATGACATACAATTTCCGGGGCAACTGCCACTGGTAGGAATTTCATTTGGATAATTTCCTGTTCCGGAATAGGAGTTTTCCTGCACGTAAATTTCCTGGCATACAGGGATAGCCCCCAGGCAATCCTGATCAGTAGGTACCTGGGCATAAATTAAGTTGACAATAACAAGCAATGCAAGCGTAAATATCTGTCTCATATTAAACTTTGGTTTGGTCAGAAAAAACATATGGGGCCCAAAAATATCAATAATGTATGTGACATCCAATTTTTTATTCTTAGTTTCCTGTTTTTCTCCATATTTTTTTAATGTCCTTAACAACCAATTCTGGTTTATCAGCAACAGGATATATTTGATAATTCTTTAACTTAAATGTTTGTATCACAGAATTTTTTATACTATTTCTCACTGAAATCAGGATGTGTATATTATCGGTTTCAAGCAATTGTATAAAGGCATCATGCCACACGTTGCCTTCCAGTTCAAAAATTCCTATTTCATCAAGTACGATAACATCTGTTTTCTCAACCAAACACGTCTTAATGATTTCCTCACCCCTTTCAATAACCTTTGGGTTAAACCAAAATCTTTTTAATCGAATGTATCCTTCTTCTGGCTCTGTCTGGCATAAAGGGAATACTGAACGATCACCAATGCGCAACAGAGAAAAACTGTTACGAATTCCTTCTTTCCAGGTGCCTTCGGCAATAAAACCACCTACTTTGACACCCGCCTGCTGTAACAGATTTACAATCTCTTTAAGTCTGGTTGTTTTACCTTCCCCCTGCTCTCCGCTTATTATATATACGTGGTTGTTTGCCATTTGTCTCTTTTAAAATGCCACCTGAAAACGCATCTGAAAAATATGGGATCGACCCAAATCTTTTACATCAGCGTAAATGTAATTCAATGTATAACGAACTGCCGGATTCAGATACCAGTTAAGCCCTGCTGTAATATCGCTCATGACACCTGCCTGCAAGTCATAGTCGTTAAAGTCAATCGATGAATAACGTAAGGAAAGTTCAAAAGCGCCGACACCACCTTTCCCGAGGTTCTTTTTAGGGTCCACCCTGTCGAAAGCTGTCTTTTTCCTGCTGAAGTTTTTATGCTCCCCGGTAATGAACCAGCTGATAGTTCCGTAAAAAGCATCCAGATAATATCGGCCTCTATCTAATACTGATATCGCCGAGGGATGCGCAATGGCAAATGTATATTCCGTCTGAAAAGCAAATGATCCCAGCACAAAAAGCAGTCCTGCATTCCCCTG
>Ga0164315_10000983_pt1 | contig 20924 bp, 23 predicted proteins | sample GuaBasSedimGuay6_FD_113737 | JGI IMG/M metagenome (GOLD analysis project Ga0164315, IMG submission 113737) | Subseafloor sediment microbial communities from Guaymas Basin, Gulf of California, Mexico - Guay6, Core 4569-2, 0-3 cm | ecosystem: Environmental > Aquatic > Marine > Hydrothermal vents... | reverse complement strand
TTTGTAGATTCTGGTGTATAGAATAAATCTAATTGTCCTTGTGTAGACTCAGCATAATCTTTCCAGATAACACAAGTTCCAGCTGCTGTTCCAGACCAATGAAATTCATATAAGAATGACAAACCTGTTATGTAATGAGTTGCTCCAAAATTAATTTGCCAGTACCATGAACTAGATCCTGAATCGGGAAAACCACATGATCCAGTTTCGTTAAGAGGTTTATAAGCATCTGCTAAATCCCAGCTTTGATATGTTTGAAAAGTAATAGGTGGATTGGAATTGTTATTTTCCCAGGCATTACCACCACCCCATATTGGATTCTCTCCAAGTAAAGGCACATTAACAAGCTCTCCACCAGTACGTATTACAGTATTTCCATATTTTGCTATTGCCATTGGTCTCTTTTATTTTAAATGTTTTCCTAAACAAAAATCAGAGATTTCTTTTAAGGCTCTATCTTTTGCTTCGTATCCATCATTGTGGTTGTCTATAACGTGATCTAAGATATACGTTTTAACTTCTTCTACTTTTTCTTTTAATTCCATTTTTCTATTTTTTAAATTCCACTTCCCGAATTATACAATGCTAATATTTCACTGTTATCTAAAGCTCTGTCATAGATATACATTTGGTCAAAAGTATTATTATCACCTACATATTGGCTTGTTCCTCTTACATTTACACCCATTCTATCCATTGCTCCGCCAGCTGCGGTTGTAGTTTTTGATTTATCTCCATCACCACCTATATCTCCATCAGCTACGCACCTAAATAACGTGCCATTATAAGTTCTAACAATGTGGTGCCATTCACCATCGAATAAGTCTATATCCGATTGTGCGAAAGATAAAGTGTCTGAGGTTTGTCTTCTCCACATAACAAAACCCCCAGAATCTTCATATACTTGCATAGCATTATTATATCCACCGCTTACTGTTGCACTCCAAACACAACTAACTTCAGCGGTGGTATAAGCTCTTATTTTTTTAATCCAAAACGAAAGCGAATGAGCATTTGTTCCGGAAAATAAGCTATATACTGCACTTGCTGTTGTATACAAATACCTATTATTTAATGAATCAAAAGCTTCACCAACCAATCCAGTATCGTATGTAATTGTTGAATTTCCAGTTAAGTCATAACTACCCCAAGAATCTGTTAAATCATCTTCAAACTGCCATCTTGCTACAAGTCCATCAGTTGGGAAAGTAGGACTTGGTGCTGCTCCCCAAGTCGTTCCCAAAGGGGTTCCATTATATGATAATATGCTACCTGCTGTATTTTTTATAATATCCATTTTAGTCTTTTATTTTAAACTCTCTCCCCAATTTTCTAAATATGACTGAATATCAGCAAATTGTTGTAATTCTTCACCAAAATATTCTTCAGAATATAAATCCAAAACTTGCATTATATGACATATCATATAATTTTTTCTATTGTCTACCCCAACGTTATGCACTTCATTTTCAATTATTAATCTCTTCATATTTTCTATTTTTTAATCAAATTCTTCATATAATTGTGTTCTCTCAGCTGACGTAAGTATCTTATTATAAACACGCAACGGTCCAATTTTCGTTAAAACTGTGTTTTGACTTCCAGCGGGGTCTGCCCCTAATCTTAAACTATGTCCAACGTCAGATATAGCTGAAAAAGAGCCAGTTTTATCTAATGTTTTAACATCATTTTTGTATATTAATAAATTCCCAGTTGTCCAATTTGCTGAGTAAATAAAATGATCCCAACTTTTATCATTCCAAGCGCTTAATTCATTGCCATTTATATTATTATTAAATCTATTAATGAATATCTCACTGTGTCCATATCTTGTTAAATCCCACCCATTATTTGGAGCATATCCCAAGCCGTAATTCATAAAGTATTTCCATTGTTGTGTTGTTCCGGAGCCAGCATAATCGTTCCACATCCAAAAGGATAAGGAGAATCCACCAGCTGAGAAAGCATCATAAAAATATGAATCTACATCCGTAAAATCGACATAAGCTGTATTCGCTATCGGAGTCATATCCAAGCATCCATTTCCGTCCTTGAATCCTGTTGCATCATATAACGGAGTTCCAGACCAGGCTCCATCATTCCCATAATAATCTGTTAAATTGCTATCGAAATTCGCTGCTAATATAATCTCATCTGTTGGCCAGTTTGGTGTATCTCCGCCTACCCAAGCCTCAAAGTCTATTAAACTTGCATCAAGTGCAAATATCTTATTGTCTGTGTCTATTGCTAATTTCATTTTAAACTTTTTATTTTAAAATCTTTATCAATGCTTTGGGCTGTTTTTGAAATAGCATCTACCATTTCACTATAAGTTAATGGGAAATCTTTATCATTTAGCACCGTATACATTTTGTAATAAGCTAAATCAGATTTAAGTTCTGTGTCTGTTCTAAATTGTCCAAATTCTTGTTTGTTAATAATTGGTTTAAGTTCCATTTTTTATATGTTTTTACGAATAAAATAATCCATCACCATCATTCCATAATGTTGCTACTTCATCACTTGTTAAAACTCTATTCCAATATCCTACTTCATCTATTCTACCTTTAAATGCACTACTACTTGTTGTTCTATTTCCAATTGTAAATTGAGCTGCTGAATTATAAGTCGAATCTGATAAGTTATTTGTTGAAATTGTCGTGTCTGCTAATGTCCCATCAATATACATAAGCATCCCAGTTGCATCTGTTCCATCATAAGTTGCTACAAAGTGGTGCCAATCTGTATCACCTGTTAAATTGTCATCTGCTGCGATTCGCTGTTGATTCGAACCAGATGATGCGAATATATCCCAATATATGTGTGTCGACCAACTAAAATGATAAATCCATCCTTTGTATGGTGATGAACTCATAGCTTTTCCAATTAAGAAACCTTCACCTGGGTCACTTGCTGTATCTAATTTCCACCATAAAGATGTCGAATATGTTGTTGCCTTCTCCACAGATAGGACGTCTCCCATTCTAATTGCTGAGTTTGCCGCGGAGTTCCAACTTAAACAGTATTCATTTTTCCCACTTGCATTTAAACTTCCATTATATAATGTGCCATTAAATGAACCAACGCTATCGGCTATATCAGTTCCAGAGGTTTCATCTATCCCCCAATAATGTGTTAACCCATCAGTCGGATATGAACCACCTCCACCAGGCACATCTATTTGCATAGGATTTCCATTCCATCCAGCGAACTTATTGTTATATTGTAAATACTTATTGCCCATATTATTTTATATTATTTTACTAACTGTTTGTTTTTTAAACTTTTGTTAAATTAACTCTCTCCTATTCTATGAACATTTATATTTCCTTCTACTATTCTAACTGTAACTGCTCCACCAGAATCGTGTTTCATCCTCATTGAAATAGAGGCATCTGCATCCATTGTTATAATTCCAGCAAATCCCATAGCACCAACATCAGACCCAGTACCAATCTTTCTTTGAAATGAAATTGGAGTTATATGAGTCTCATTTCTAAAAAATGATCCTGTTAATGTAACATTATTCGTATTTGATGTTACAGAAAATGAACCAGCTACTTTGTATAATCCGCCAGCAGTAGGCCAGAAATAACCTTCACTTGCATCCATATTAACATTCTTTGAAACATCTGCAGTCCAACCTGTCATAACAGCAAGGGTTGAGCCAGAGGGTATAGATTGGTCATAAGTTCCACTGTTTATATACATTTGTCCATATCCTAAATCTGATTTTTGAACAAAATATTCACTTGCATCAACTACTAAAGAAGAAATATCCACTGTTAATGAAGAAACATCAACTGGTGTTATATTTTCCCATATAGAGCCATCAACCATTTGTGTTAAATCACCAACTTCGGCAGTAGAAATACTAACATCAGACAAATCTCTAAAAGCTTTTTCGCCAGCATTCTCAAATAAGTATGTTATTGAACCATCTTGACGAATATCTTCTAAAGCTAATTGACTAATTGATGAATCCAAATAATCTTGAGAATAATAAAGTGATGAAATATCAATCGTGGCTACATTATCCCAGGTTGATGTGGTTGAATTATAAAGCAAACCATCATTATTGGCTTGTGTTCCAACACTTGTATCTGTTAAGCCTGCGAAAGTATCACTTCCACCACCTCCACCAGCTACTCCATATTCCCAATAACCATCAGAATTATACACTAAAGCACTACCATCTTGAGGTGCACCTATTCCACCTGTTGAAACTTCTACTAAATTTCCAACTCCTTGTATAAAGTAATCACTTGCATCTATAACTAAAGAAGAAATATCAACTGTTAATGAACTAACATCAACAGGTGTGACATTATCATATGTTTCTGTAGCACCTGTATATTGAATTAAATCTCCATCAGCTACTGTTCCAAGTGATGTGTCTGAAATTCCTCCCATAGAAACATCAGTTAATCCACCTCCTCCACCAGCTACTCCAGCTACCCAGGTTTCTGTTCCAGAATCATATACTAAAGCTGAGCCATCTTGTGCACCACCGACACCTGTCGTGTCGACATCAGAGAGGTCGCTCAGTGAAGCGTCTGTCCCTAATTTGGTATTATATAAATCTGCTATTGAAGCGTCTAATCTAAGGTCCTCAGTGAACAAGACGCCTATAGAGCCATCTAACCTTATTAATTCAATGTTCTGAACATCATTCTCATTAAAAAGTGCAGTTATACTACCATCTTGATCAATGTTCCAATTAAATAAGTATGTTATTGAAGCATCTCTGGCAGCGAGACTGCCATCTACATAAGCGTATGAAGTACCTCCTCCTACAGAAGAAGAGTCTACTGGTATCCAAATTGTGCCGTTCCATCCTAACACTTGATTTGTTGCTGGTTGATCAGTTGAAACGTCAGACAGATCGCTTAAAGAAGAGTCTATTCCGAGTTTGTTTGTATCTAACCAAGCGATGGAGGCATCTCTCAGAGCTAATGAACCGTCAACGTATGTATAAGTGGCATAAACTCCACCCTCATAATTTGATATAACGTCGGCTATCCAGGCTCGTGTTGAAGAATCTATAATCCTTCCCTTAATCTTAGCCATAAAAAGTCGTTATTTTATATTTTATATATCCTCCTTATTTAGAGGTGTCTTTTTAATTTTTTTCTTTCTGTTGACAACTTTTACATCCTCAGCAAGTGTTCTTTTTTCAATAGTTTCCTCTTTAGCTTCTTTTGCTAAACGAGCTATTTTTTCGTACATTCTTTCCATAATTTCTTTTTATTTTACAAAATATCTAATTGCAAGGACGAATAACCACCAAACCAGTGAAACACCACCAATCCAATATCCATTTCCTTCTAAACTGGCTATAGCAAAAAACGCTACTATAGGATATAAATCCCACCATTTACTTTTCATTACTTTTAAAAATTTCATATCTTTTAATTTATTTTAAGGTGTGTATACATTTGTTACTTGCCACCTGGCATCATAATAATTATCTTTCCCTTGTTGATCTGTACCACCCCAGTCATAGAAAGCGGTTAATGAACCTCCAGCTGCAAGTGTAATTGTTGTTTGTGCTGAAGAAGTCCAAAGATTTCCTGCTGCTCCTCCAGAAACATCCATTGTAACTGTTCCAGAATTTACTACTGTAATTTCTTGATTAGGAAATGGGTCGGCAGTCATATTAAATGTTTTGCCTGTTAAATTGGAATATTTTACTATCCTACTGTAGTTTTTTGTGATCCCTGAACCTGTTTCAGTACGGTGTGTCATATAACCAATACCCCCTCCTACTCTAAAAGGTGTTTGATCACTTGTTTTAATAGTTCTTTCTGTTCCAGATAAATCTTCTCTTCCAGTAAAGGTCATCATAGATCCTCCTCTACCGTTACCAATTATAGTACTTCTTTCTAAAGTAGTACCTCCGTCATAACCTTTAAAATTTATGTAAACATATCCAGCAGAAGTGTCTAATTCATTTTCCCAAATATGACCACCTTGAATCTTAATTCCATAGTCATCAGTGTCTATCTTAAAAACAGCTTCTTCTATTTGTCTAAAAGCAGCATCTCCATCTGAATTTATATAAGCATTCTTTGCGTGGAAACCTCCATCATTAGCTAAAGTTAATCCAGAGGTAGCATATCCATCAGTTAATTTTTCTGTTCCTGTATAAATTGAATCTTCAGTTATATTCCAACCAGCTATACTACCATCTGCTGCCCATATTGTACCTTTAAAGTAACCATTGTCTGTGTAAATTCCATAACCATCTAAAGCTCCTCCAACGTAGGTGTCATTGATGCCCTCTAAGTTGCCAAACCTTCCCTTCTGGTTAGCTGCACTTATAGTAAAGGTATCCATTTCATCAAGGATTTGGATGAACGGAGCATCACTATCTGATGCTGTTAAGTAAACAAGACCTTGTCTATCTGTATCTGTTAAGTTACCCCATCTTACAAAGTCATAACCATCTATTTGATTATCTGTCCCATTTGCAGTAGATAAAGTCATATCCATTATAGATGTTACATTGAATTCATCACACCACCTTGCAGTTCCAACACTTCCAATATGAAATGAGATTTTAGAATTTACATTATTCCATCTTGTACTTACTCCTAAGTCATACAATACATCCATTTCCACATCAAATGTGCCAGACCCACCACCCGTAGGGGTTGAGAAATAAGCAAATGAAGAAATAGGTGTCCCAAGTGTTGCATCAGCAGCTCTAACCTGAACTGTTACAGAAAAACCACCTGTAATTGCAATAGAATCACTAAAGTTTCCTTGAACTCTAATTTTTCCAGCCCCTCTAATTGGAATAGTTGTTGTTATAAAGTAATCTCCTTGGTCTCCTTCCCAATCATATCCAGAAACAGCATCATTCCAAGTGTCCATATCATCTGGAGAAGCTCCGTTTATTAATTCTTGTTCTCCTGCAGCAGAACCTCCATCATTTCTTTCAGTTCCAAAGTGTCTTACATAAACCTTTGAATTATCATCTGCTAAATCTTGTACTACATATTCATACAGTCCAACTCTATCTCCTTTAAATTGTTGCGCTTTAATTAAGTCATCTTCTAATAATCCATTTTCTGATGGACTTGTATAGAAATACCAATCATATTGCTTTGCTCCAGTAGACTCCCAATATAAACCAGCAGGAGTAAATATAGATGTGTCATCATTAGAATAAACTGCTGGTGCAGTGTCACTAACAACAAGAGAGCCATTTGTTGCTCTAATTTTGTCAATCACTAATTCATAAAAATGAGCAGTTCTTCTTACAACTAAATTGTCAAGTTCTGCACTATAGTATCCATCATCATCTTTTTCAACTCTATAACCTGACCCAAAAAATCCACTAAAGAAAGCATCTTTACCTAAATAATCATCTGTCTTTATTTCTCCTGTAACCCATAAGTCATTACCTATAGAGACATCTCCACCAAAAACTCCATTATTTATTACATTTATACTTGAGCCAAATGAAGCATCATTTACTACCTGTAAACCTAAGCCAATAGAAACATCTCCTTTAAGAGAGATTGGTGTATCTCCATCTCCAATATTAATGATTTCTCCATCAATATTTACATCTCCATCAACACCGCTTCCAGCTGGTCCACCAGCTAAGTTTAAATCTCCACCATCAACTGTACCGTCTCCACCATAAATGTTCATTGCTGCAGTAGCACCTGGCTTAAAACTTCCAATCCCTTTTAAAACGATTTGTGTTCCACTATCTCCAGTTCTACCTAAGTTTATAACATCATAACCTGATTGGTCGTCAATAGAATAACCTCCAATAACTGCAGCATCTCCACCTGCTGATGTAAAAAGCATTCTTTCTGCATCACCTGTTATTTCATCCATATAAAGATCGTCAAGAGCACCTGCTTGTAATTGTGCTTTTGTGTAGTAATTAGTCAAATCACCTGTTCCACCACCACCGCTTGATGTTGAACCAAATACATAAATATCTCCACCTCCAGTGGCTCCAGCATCCTTTCTTACGAATTTTCTTGTTTCTTTTACAGCTATACCCATTATTCTAAGTCTATTTGAGTTTCATTATCATATTCCCACCATTCTAAATTATATTCATCTTGGTCAGGTGTATATGAATATTTTGTTAAGATATAAGGTCTAATTGAAGGGTCTCCAGTGTCATACCAAATACTAAATGGTTTTAAGAAGCTTCCATATTTAGCTTCAGAAGTTATTTTCTTTCTATTTCTGTTATAAAGTGCTAATTTAGTTTTAGCTAACCATTGGGCTAAGTCATAATATTCTAATTGGTCAATATCTGTCCAAAGTTCTGTTTTGTCTTGCCAGCTATAACTTGTAAATAAACCATTCTTTAAACCAAGGTTTGTAGAGTCAAAAATATCTAATTCAACTTTCTTTTCATTTAAAGTGTTTGACATAGACACATCATAGTCATATCTATTTTCTTGTAAATCACCAGAAACAGCTATTCCAACATCACCTACATAAGACGCTTGCCCAAAGTAAATATCACCATTATTCCATTCTGCTGTAGGGTGACCAATAGCAAATTGAAAGCTTGTGTCTCCATAATAACCATCAGAAACATCACTTAATGGAATTTGTACTTGTGCTTCATATACACCAGTTGTTTGGTCTAAATCATCAGGAGTAACAGTAATAGTTTGAACACAATTAGCTCTTGTTCCAGAATAATCTACATACCATTCACTTGTGCCCTCATCATACATAATATAGTCATTTGTTATACCACCTACGTTTAACCACCAATGTAGTTTATATTCTACTAAGTTTTCATTTGTCCAATCCCAAGCTTGAGCTGTTGTTTGACATCCCCATTTCCAACTTAAACTTATAGAAGTTGTTCCTAAAGAAGTATCTGCTGGGTCTGTTATAGTACATTCGAATACTGTAGCTATTCCCCAGTCTTTTAAAGAGTCATTATTACCTGCATTTACATCATAGTCATAATATACATTTGGATAAAGTAACATAACAACAGGTCTCGTTATTTGTTGATAAGGACTAAATAAGCCAGCATTATGAACAGTCGCTAATCCTTCTGGTCCACCACCTGAAGAAATAGTTCCTTCCATACTATCCCATCTTCTTTGTCCTGCCCAGTTGTTAACACCTGCTCCAACATTTCTCATTGCTGGGTTATAGAATTCATTTATAGTTAAATTATCATAATAATCTTGTTTTAAATCTATTGAAAGAAGCTTAAGGCCTGGAATCGAACTTCTGTTTTGTGAGAAATTAGTATATGTTAATTCATCCATATTTGTAGACGGTTCAGATACAATGTCTGTGTTAAATGTATCTCCAAACCCAACACTTGTATCATCATTATTATAAATTACATATTCTTTCTGTCCATCATCTTTTCTTGCATCAGCATATCTTTCAATATACCACTTGTTGTCCCACACATATGTATAACAATCAAAAGGTCTTAATATCTTTTCAATCATTTCTAATCCCGGCACTCTATCTACATTATCTTTCCAAAACACTTCAGGATAAATAGCGGCTCTATTAAAAAGTGTTTGGTCTGTTCCCATTGTTGATAAAGTAGAAGGTTCTAAAGTACAGTTAACATAAATAGAGGTATCTTTCCCAGTTAATTGAAAGCCTTCATTAATATAATTCATTAAAGCTTGTCTATCATAACTTCTTGTTGAGCTATCAAGTATTTCAGGGTGAATACTTCCGGTTAGTTTACTTAAATAATTAGATCCAGTTAATTTAAAGAAAGACTTTGTAAAATATCTTTGTTCCACTGTATCACTATTAATCCAACCATTAAAAAGATTTATTGATGTTCCGTCAGCATCACTTGCATCAACAACTATTTGAAATTCTCTCTCATCTAATGTCATCAAATCATCAAGGTCATAATAATCAGCTAAATCATTAAGAATATTTAATGTACAAGACTGTCCAATGACAGGTTCAAACCAATCTTCAAATTTGTAGTCAATCTTTAAACCACCAGGAGACATCTTTAATTCAGTAATTCCTCCAGCATAACCATCTTTCTTAAGATAAACTGCTCCGTTTACACCTCTTTGTGAATGGAAATTAATCTGGTATTTTGTGTTATATGACATTAAAATGTAGTATTTTGGGTTTCTTGTTTCTGTAGTACTCCAACTAACTGGGTCCCATCTATAATAAATTCATATTTACCCCCATTCGTTCCTCCAAGCATTCCTTGTAGCTTGTTAAGAGGAGCTACCACCTCAGGGTTAGTTCGGGCATTACTGTATTCACCAATTAGAGCGTTTGTAGGTCCATAAGCTATACCTCCCTCAGCCAATGGTTGGGACGCTATGATCGCTACGGCCGCGGCTCCAGCAACCCCTGCTGCTATCATAAGAGGCACTATTGGAATAGCTGCTGTAACACCAACTGCGGTGTTTATTATAGCTTCAATAATAGCTAAAGCCTTTTGCTTCTTAGCATAAGCCTCTTCAATCTTTTCTCTTTTCTTAGCATTGTTACCAACTGCAGAAAGTTCCCTTTGTTTCTGTGCTTCTACAATATCAGCTAATCCTGTAGCTAAAGAAGACGCAACTTCCATATACTTTAGAGCACCAGCTATTCTAACTTTTTGTATTTCTTCTTCTTTCTGTGCATTTAACTGTTCCTCTTTTGTAATAAAATCTTTTAACGCAATCTCTTTATTGATAAGCATTTCCTCATAAGCGGCTATTTCTAAAGCATATCCAGCTTTAATCTTAGCAACTCTTTCACCAATACTATCACTGTCTAAGAAATCGTTACCCGATTTTAAGACTTCATCGTGGAAAGCTTGAACACCTTCAGTTAACTTATCTAAATCTTTAACTGAACCGTCAAAATTCAAATCATCTAAGATTTTCTGCCAGTCACCAATAAGATATCCAATAGTTATAATTTTATCACCGACTGCAGTTAGTTGTTCTTTTTCTAATTCACTAATTTTTTGTCTTGCTTCAGCTATTGAACCTTCAGGAAATATCTCTACATTACCTGATTGTAATTCATCTAATTTAGCTTGCCACCCATCAATAGCTGCATCAATAGTAGCTATATTTCCTGGGTCTACACCAATCTTAACTTTTTCTAATTGGTCAATTATACCTTTAATATCACCAATAGAGCCTGTTTTAAATTCACCTATACCAAGATCTTCTAAATTCTTTTTAGTTTTTCCTAATTCTTCTAATTCAACATTAATTTCTTTTAAAGCATTTCCAGTAGCAGTTAATTTTTGAGTTTCTAATACTTTAATATTGTTTGCAAAATCAGCAATAGTTTTAGGATCACCAATTATAGACCCATCACTTAAACCAAGCTCTTTTAATTCCTTAAGCTTTTTCTGTAATTTCTCAATCTCAGCATTTACTTGATCTAATGATTTAATCTTTTCTTTACCAGGAGCTAAATTATCATTCATTTCCTGTAAAAGTTTAGAGGTTGCTGGGAAAGATGTTTCTGCTGTAGACTGTAGCTTCTTAATTTCTTCAGCAACGCCTGAAATTGTGTCTTCAAATCCTGTAGCGGCTGGGGGCTCTTTATCAAATAATGACTCAAATAAATCTTGTAGTTTTTGTCCTTCTGCTGTTAAATCACCATCAACTGTAAAATTAAGTTTAATATCTTCCTTATTTAAGAAAGTCTCAAATTGCTCTTTAAGGTTCTTAAGATTTTTTTCATCAACTTTTAGACTTAATGGCCCTATTAAAGTTCCTTCTTGAAAGAATCCTTCGCTAAGTGTTTTCTTTTTAATTTGAGCTTGTAATATTCTTATTTTTTCTGTGAATACTTCAATATCAGCTTGTTGAGTTTTTAAATTTAAAGCTTTATCAAGATCTTCAGCAATGTCTTTATCTATTCTAATATCAATTTCGAAACCAACTTTCGCAATCTCAGCTATTTGCTCATAAGTTAATTCCATTTTTGCTATATTCTTTAAAAAACCTGGAAATTGTTTGTTTAATCTTTCAAGTGCTTTTGATTGCTCTTCTATTGAAGTAGCATCAAAAGTTCCATCAGATTTACTTCCAGAAGTATTAAGTTGCTCAAGAATATCTACTAATTTTTGTGCTTGTTCAGCAGCGAGTTCTGCTTCTGCATAAAATTCTCCAGTTCTTAATTTAAGAACGAAATTAGCTTTATCAATAAAAGGTGCGAATCCCTCTAAAAGAACTTTACCAGCAAGAAGTTTAGTATCTTCTAAGGTAGCATTCATTCTCTTAAGCTTCACATCAGCTGTTTCAACTTGATCTGCATAACCAGCCATATTTTTATCAATAACTACAGCAACACCTGCTGCAAAATCTCCAGTTTCTTTAACAGCTTCTTTTAATTCTAAAGCAGAAATACCAAGGTTATCAAGAATAAGAATAGACTTTCTACCCAAACCTACAGTAAATGAGTTTACAAGATAATCAACTGATTGTCCTGTATCTGCAGCTCTTTGTGTTGCAAACGCAAGACCTTTTGCTAAAGCATCTAAAGGAATATTAAAGTTTTGGGCGGTAATAGCTTGTTTCATTAATTCTAATTCGGAAACAGTTCCTTTAGTAGCTTTCTTTAAATCAACTAACACTCTTTCAGAATTAGTAATTTTCTTAAATGCTGTTTCTACACCTTCAGCTTCAAGAGCTAATTGAAGTAATTGTTTACCAAACTGAGCTAATTTTGCAACAGCAAACGCTCCAGCAATAGCTGGCCCCATAGATTTAAATGCACCAGCTATTTTGTTACTACCCTTTTCTGTTTTCTTTTCGAAGGATTTTAACTGTCCACTTGCTTTATTTAGATCCTTTTTTAAATCAGCTATCTGAGCAGATAATCTAATTTCCAGATCGGTCATTACTTTTGCCATACTGTAGTATTATTTTTCGTGTCGAGCATCAGCTTCCCTGAAAATGTCTGCAGTCGTATAAGCAAACTTTCCCATTCTAATTTGGAGTTGGTCATCTTTAGGTATAATTTTAACCTCAATTCCCATCTCTTTCTTCTCGTATAGTCTTTGTGATTTGATAACTCTGTCTATTTGGGCTTCTAAATCTTTGTAGATTGCCACATAAACAGGGGGGTTATCTGCCCCATACTTTAGCATTTCAGAAGAGAAATACTGAGACGAATACACACCTCTATAGTCTTCATTTTTCATAATAATAATTTATTTTAACAGATTAGATCTGTGCCCTTTCGAGGTCTTGTTAAGTAATCTTAGCCTTCACTTTCGGTTTGGCCGCTCTTTCTTTATATATTCGGTCCTTTTCGGCCCAATCTATAGCACCCACTTCTTCAGCAGTAACAACAACTTTTTCATCCCATTGCATTGGCATAAGTTGTTTACAAAATTGGTCAAAAGACTTTGCGTGTTTTTTAGACGCTTGTAATGAGAATTGGAAATAAGTTTGGAGCCTCATACTTTCATATAGAGCTATGATATGTTCTTTCTTGTCATTACTAAAAATAGTGTTCATATCTTGAAATTCCCTGAACGTCAGCCCGAGGAATTCTTTCTTTTTGATATTGAATCTAACTCTGGCAGTCAGCCTAAGAGTTACGTAGTCTTTTTTTTTTTTTTTTTTCGTTCTTAAGGTCATTAATAATCTCAGCAGATTTCTCTTCACTTTGATTAGTAATGTCGTAGAAGAAAGTGGGAATTAAAGAAATTAACTCTGTCCACTGTTGATCTCTAATATGAGCATAATCTTCATCTTTAAGACCTATCCAATGACCTGTTGTAATAACATTCCATAGTCGTTTAAACACATTAGGTTTCTTTTGAGCATAAGCTGTTTTAATACCCAACTTTGCTATAAGCCTAAAATGCTTAGCTAAAGTAATAACGTTAGCTCCGCTATTGAAGATCTCCATAAAGTCTTTTCCTGTCAACTCCTCAAATTCAATAAGGGTTGAAAAAGTTATAAGGAAAGGAATCTCCCTCCCCTTATAACTGAGATATTTTATCATAAGAAATAGTTTTAAGCTGCTGTTACATCTACTACTAAATCTCCTTCTCCAACAATCTCATAACTGTAGGTGACAGCTGCTCCAACTCCTCCATCTTGTGAAAGAGAAGTGAAATAACCAACTCCTGAGTAAAAAGTTTGTGAAGCTACATCCGGTGTAATAGCCCATCCAATTGATGCGTCAGCGTTTCCACCAACCATATTGTTTACCATAGAGGAAAAACCAATTTGGCTTGAAGAAACATCACTGTCTCTAAATATAAGTCCTGAACCTGATATTGTATAAGAATATAAGTCAGGAATTTGTTGCTTAGAGTTGTTTGTGCTTGTCATACAGGCCACCTCGATAAAGTCTTTTGTAATACTTAAAGAGTAATCTGTGGCGCAAGCAATTACAGACCCGTCGATTGTAATGTCTATACTTTTTGAAAATAATGGTGTTGCCATAATAATTTGTTTATTTTATGTTTATATTTTATATATTTCTCTTTACTCTCCAATAACATTGAATGTCAAAGTGTTCATATATATGTTTTTATCTTGGTCAAAACTGTGCCCATCTCCTGTAAATGTTATATCAACAACTTCACCATAAGCGGCTCCATTTAGATATGTTACAAGCTGGTCAGAAATATCTAAAACATCCACAGTATTGGTTGCAATAACTGTAATAGTTTCTTCATATTCTGTATAAGCATTTTTTATTCCAAGACAATCAATTTGTTGTTCTTTGCGGAAATGGTATAAAATCCATTTCTTAGCTAAATCAAAGTTGTCTTCGAGATTTTCATAGAAAATCCCTCCAGTAGCTTCTGCATTTAGGGAAGCATCCCCAGTCATTATCGTATATAAATCTGTTGCAAAACTCATATCTTTCTTCTTAATTTCTTTTTCATAATTCGTTCTACTTCATTTCCATACTCCTTAGAAGTAAACTTAATAACTGATTTTACTTGCCCATCTACAAATGGTTCTATAATAGGTCGTGGCATAATAGCCCCTCTTGGACCTTTCCTTTGTTTTGTACCTTTTTCCAGAAACCTAACATAAAATACTTTGCTTGTTGGACCAGCCACCACTGCAGTGTTATTGTTATATCTTGTATTCTGTACTTTAATTTCTCTTTTAACTGAACTATATGGTAGAGCCGCTCTTAAAGGTTTTACTATTTGAGTTGTTAAAGCTTTTCTATTAAATGACCTAATAACCTGTGATTTAATTTTATAGCCTAACTCATCAAGCATTTCAGTAATTTCCTTAACGCCTTCTACGTCATATTGTATTCCATCTTGTTTAGCCATTTGAAAGTTCTCCTTCCCATACAATGGACCGAATCTTTAACCAATGTTTTCTACCAATGGTTTCTAAATGACCTATTTCATAATATTGGTTGTCAAATAAAATTCTACATTTGTAATTTATAGCAGGATCATACCGAATAGTAAATTCAACTCTTGTAAAGGGCAATGTTCCTTCAGTTCCATATTCGGAAGCTCCAGTCATAACTCTAACATTTGCATTGGTCTCCTTCCAGAAGCAATATCCTTCAGTGGGAGTGCCAACTTCGTTTGTTGTAGTTTGCTCTTTTTCAATGGTGATTAATCTATCAAGTTGTGATGCTAACATATTACCAAAGTATTATTTTATGTGCATTCAATAAAGAATTAGATGCAAAGTCAATAGGTTCTTTTTTCTCTTTTCCCCCATCTTCTCTATCAATATCATACATATTTCCGATCTTTATCAAAATAGCCTGAGCTATTTCTTCAGGTACGGTTTGATCAGTATATCCTGTAGTGAATTCAACCTGTAAAGGCTCATATTCAGTAGTAGAATTTACTTGTTCGTTTAAGAGTAATACAAAAGAATTATCATAAATTTTGGTTGTATTAACCGTAACCAAGGTAGAAGTGTCAGTAATAACATTCTCAACAGAAACAAAATTACCTTCATTTATACGTATAGTGTCTCCTGAAAAATCAAATATAGAAGAAACATTACTTGTTAGAGCAAGATCCTTCCCTATATAATTCTCAGATTGTCTGGTAGCAGCCTTTATCAATGTTTGGATATAGGCATCATCATTAGTATAGTCAATATCAACCCTAAGGTGTATCTTGGCTTTAGATAATGTGATTGGATAATCAGTTTTTGTCTTCTGAATTGGCATAATCTATAATTATTTTTAAAGAGGGAGAGCCTTTCTCTCCCTCATATTGACCTATTATTCCGTTAAGTATATTAGACTACTGAACAGTCAGGGATAAAGGATGCAAACCTATAGTTTCCAAATCCAGAATCAACCTCACCAGAAACAGTGACCTTTAATTTTCCCTCAACATCATATTCAAATGGGTTGTTAAGAAGAGTCTTAGGTCTAAATTCCGCTGTTGTTATTTTGGCAGCATCAATATAAATTAAGTGGTTAGCTGGTACATCAGAAGATGCATATGCTTTAATTCCAGCCATAGTTCCTTCGAAAATAGAGCCTTTCCATACTGGGCCTTCAACAGCTGTTAAAGAAACAGTTGCGGCAAGCTTAGCAGCAATAGCAGGAGTAGTTAAATAAACTCCGTTTACTATATTTACATCACCTACATTGGCTTGTAAACCAATTATGTCAGCATATGATAGGTTAGTTCCAGCTTGTGAGGTAGAAGCATCATTTGCGTCAAGCACAGTTTGTGCAATAGCATCTGAAGATACTTTTCTATCCCAAGCATCCAGAATTTCTTGTACTATACCAGCCCATACAGATGGTTTAGTGGAATCAAGAGCTTCTACGGAAACAACTTGATAAGCACCTAATCTACGAGGAGCAAGTGTTACTGGTGTTACAGGGTCAGCTGATGCATCTGGTACAGCAACAGTTTCTGCTACGAAAGCAGCAGTAACTTCAGCCATAGCTGTTAAGTCAAACTGTCCTTTCATATTAGGCATTTTCTTACCACCAATCTTACCTAAAAGAGGTACGTGCTTGGCAATATTAAGAGTGCTTTCCATATCTTTTATGATAAGGCCAGCGTCTGTAGTTGTTAAGAAATCATCTCTTATTTCAAGACCATTCTTATAACCTCTAAATTCTTCAGCAACACCGTCACCATTAAAGAATCTAACAAGAGCTTGTACATATCTTGCTTGTTCGGTTGAAGCAACTTCTTCAGGAGTTTCAAGTGATCTTTCAGCAACTAACTTATTTACCTCTTCTTGCTTTTCAGCACGTACGATATCTTTAGTTAATTCTTCAACATCAGCTTGAAGGCCATCAAAAGCACTTCTTGTTTCGTCAGTCAAATCAGTGTTAGTGATTGCTTCCATTGCAGAAATCTTTTCTGCTCTTTCTGATTTTAAATCGTTAATTTTTTTCATTTCAATTTGTTTATTTTGATTTTCATTTTGAGTTTGTCTAACTCATCTAATATTTCTTGGGTAGTGTCATCAACTTCTTCTTCAGATTTAACCTCTATTTCAGGGGTTTCTTCTTCTACTTCGACTTCAGCCTCTTCCAAGGCCCTTGCTGCTACTTCCGTTTCAGGATAAGCAGGTGAGGTTACAACAGATACATCAGATAATCTCTTTATTTGGGTGATTGTACGTAAGGAGTTACCTTCGTCGTCCCTGGTCCAGAGTTGTCCTTCTTTTGTTATAGCGAAAGCGAATGAATTAGCATTCAAATCACCGCGTTCCACAAGCTCATAGGTATCATTTGCATATGAAACATTATTTGGTAGTTCAGCCTTAAACCTAAGGCCGACGTCATCCGTATTTAATTCTAATGTACCAGAAGTAGTCCTGGCCATTACTTTATCTTTGGAGTGGTTAAATGTTAAAATAACATCTAAGTCTTCTGATTTTAATACATCATCAAAAGCTCCTCTTTGCAAGACCTCATTAAAAAGTTTACCATTCTCAAATAGTAATTTAGATCTAACATTAAACTTTGCAGCATATCCAGATAAGTATCTCTTGCCATCTTCTTCAAGGGCTCTAAATTCATCATCTTGGTTATATCTTTTTTCGAATTTCATAGTTCGTCTTTATTTTATTTATTCCGGTTTCTTTTGTCTCTCTTCATATCCTTCAACTGACATAAAGTTAGCAGGTATAAAGTGAGTATCTCCACCTGCATAAGACATAGCACCTTCTAATTTGGCTATCATATTAGGAGTCATCACACCTAAGTTAAACATTGTCTTATAACCTTCAAATCTTGTTTTAGCATCAGTCTCAACGAAAGCCATAAAGTTAAATTCAATAGTTCTACCTGAATCTCTTTCTGTAGTAGTCAAAAGTTTAAATTCCATCTCTTGTCTATACATACGAGCAATAGCATCCATTGTGTTTGCTTTAAAGTTAAGTTGAAGTTGTTCGACATTGTTGAATTTGCTTGCTTCATAATTCCCTACGAGGTGGGGTGGGACCCCATATACAGCACTTATCTGATTGGAATTGAATTTGATGGTGGAAATAAATTCAGCATCAGCCATTGAAAGGGAAAGTTCCTGTATCTCTGTATATTCAGGAAGAATGATCATCTCACCAGCATTCTTTGGTCCTGCATATTTTTTCTTAAATTCTTTAACCGCTTCCTTTGCTTTTTGTCTATAAGCGGCATCAGGTATCATACTCTTTAAAGCTTTAGGAGCAACAGCATTGTTTTCGTAGAATTTATCTATAGTATTCATACCTTTCCAAGTTGTAGAAAGATTTAAACGTAAGGCTTCTAATGGAGAAACTCCCCATATTCCATCCTTTGCTATCATCTTGAAATGTAAAACATCATCCGCATTAAGCATTATGTTTTCCATTATTACTCCTGTGTCGCTCTTCTTTTGATAAAGATAATAAAGTTGTCCACCTGTTTTGGAATAACCAATGACGCTACCTGCTGGTAGAATTTCAAGGGCTGTAACTCTTCCTGAGCCTGGGTTCCTTATAATCTTTGCAAAAGCATTACCGTGGAGATTTCTATAGTACTCCATTGCGGCAAAGAAAGATTGAGAGGTAGTGTAGTTGTTAGGGTTGTAGTGTAGAAGGTTGTATCTGTAGTCTAATTTATCTACAGTTCGTCCATCTTCTTTGGAAGATTGGTATACATTTAAAGGAAGTCTTGATAAAGTATCACTTAATATCTTTATACAGGTGAAAACTGTAGATATTTTATCAGCATTGTCAGTGTTAAATGTGTTTTTGTTATACCATTGTTCTACGTAGCCTGTTTCATCTCCTGTAATCACAACGTCTTGTTGCTCTGGAGACTTGAAAGTAAACATTCTTTGGAATAAATTCGGCATATTAAGGTGTTTATTTTATATATTTCGCTAAAAATTAAGCATCGTAATCATATTTATGAAAATCTATATATGCAGAAATTCCCATACCAAGTGAGACAACTCCATCAACAGAATCTTTTGATTTGTTCTTCATTATTTTGCAATTGCCATTACCGTCTATCCAAAGAATAACATTACGCATATTCCATAACATAGCCGGGTTGTCCGACATATCTATGGTGTCATCATATATTAATTTCTCTAAATACTTTAACGGTTCATTAAACTTTTGTGCGGTTTGTGCGAAAGATTCACAATGTATACCGGACTCTATAAGCTTAGGCACAATAAGAGCGGAGTTAAACTTATCATAATTTACTTTTTCAATAACAAATTTTGAACTTAATTCAGTAATCTTATCTCTTATAAGATCATAATCTATAGTTTCTGTCTTGCATTGAATAATATGACCGTCTTCTATCCACCTTTTTATATCTATCCCTCCCGGTCTTAACAACTTTTCAGGGTTATTAACCATAAAGAAATAAGGTAGGACTTTAAATCTACCTTCAACATTAAAGACAAGTACTAATGATGTTAAGTCTCTTGTTGATGAAAGGTCAAGACCTGCATAACAAGATCTTCCAAGTAATTCTTCTTCTGTTACTTTTCTAAATACAGGTTTGAGTTTACTTTCTGGTATCCAAGCCATTTCACTTTCAACATAAAGATTTAAATGTTTCGTTAAGAAATTAGCCATTTGGCTACCTCTATGTTTTGCTTGGTTAAACTCTAATTCTAAATCTTCACTATGATTAATGACACCCAAGGCGGGGTTCGCCTTCACCCACGTTGAAGTGTCATTAATCTTATCCTCTTCATCTAACATATAGAGAAGTGGAAATGTTGAGTCGTCTGTTATGTCTCCTTTAAGAATATTTTTACAATATTCGGTGTAGTCATAACAAAAAGAATTAAGGGAGAATCCAGCGGTGGAGACCAAGAAGATGAGTGGATTCTCCCTTGCTCCAGTAGAAGATTTCATTACATTGAAAAGAGAGTCATCAGGATAGGCGTGAACCTCATCCAGAATAGCCATTGAGGCTGAATAACCATCTAATCTACTGGAGTTTGATGCTAATGTTTTACAATATGCTTGGTCATTTGGGTCTCTTGGTATAATTCTATAACGCTGAGCAACTAATCTTTTGTTCATCGCTGATGAATGTTGTACCATAGAAGTAATATAACCTAAAGCTATTGACGCTTGTTCCCTTGAAGAGGCTACTAATAGGCTCTGTGGGTTAATAACTCCATCTCCTATAAGGCCATATAACTGTAGAGCTGCGGCAAACGAAGTTTTTCCGGATTTTCGCGCTACGAAGAGAAACGCATATCTATACTTTCTTCTTAAAGTTTTCTTAACATAAAATCCAAATAGGTTCATCAACATAAAAGCTTGATACCCTAACATTGGAAATTGAGTGTAGACATTTTCGTGGTTGACATTTATAAAGGAGAAGAATTTAAAAACTCTTTCTATATCTTCAACATTATAAATTAAATCTTCTCTTTTAAGATCAGTAAGGTGTCGTTTTACAGCAAGCTTTATCCACTTATTTGTGGTTATACTTTCATCCTCGACACCTTTGATATAATCTTTTGCAAGCTTCCAACA